>ERZ1026846.239-NODE-239-length-42989-cov-21.443285_pt1 | contig 42989 bp, 29 predicted proteins | sample MGYA00380153_ERZ1026846 | MGnify/ENA primary metagenome ERZ1026846 (study PRJEB33269, sample SAMEA4719789) | human gut metagenome | biome: human-associated habitat; feature: organic feature; material: feces | place: Cameroon | collected 2013-10 ...
AGCAAAACGGTGATAAATAGTGTAAAGTTCATAAAAATTGTTATAACGTTATTTTGTTTAATGCTTCTAAGCGGCTGCAAAGGTAGCAATTATTTCTGAAAGAATATAATTTTTAATGTTAAATGTTAAATAATGGGCAAAAAAAGCCCATTATTTACTCAACTACTTGCCAGACTACTTGCTTTACTACTTGTTTCCTCCTTGCTCTACTCCTTGAAGAAGCCAAATAATTCTGCATCTATCAGGTCGGTAATCTTGCGGAAGTCTTCGGGATTATCGGCAAATTCCAGGTTGTCGCCATCCACGATGATGAGGCGGCCCTTGTAGCTCTTAATCCACTCTTCGTAACGGTTGTTCAGGCCTTGCAGGTAGTCGATGCGGATGCTTTTCTCAAAATCTCTTCCGCGCTTCTCAATGTGCTTCACGAGGGTTGGGATGCTGCTCTTGATATAGATCATCAGGTCGGGGAGTTTCACCAGACTGATCATCAGGTCGAAGAGGTCGGTGTAGTTGGCGAAATCCCGGTCGCTCATCATACCGATGTCGTGAAGGTTGGGAGCGAAGATGCGGGCATCCTCGAAGATGGTGCGGTCTTGCACGATGGTCTGTTCGGAGCGTGAGATTTCCACCACGTCGTGGAATCGCTTGTTTAAGAAATAAATCTGAAGATTAAACGACCAGCGGGCCATATCCTTGTAGTAATCGGCAAGGTATGGGTTATTATCCACGGGTTCGAAGTTTGCCTTCCAACCATATCGCTTGGCAAGCATCTTGGTCAGTGTTGTCTTGCCACTACCTATATTTCCAGCTATTGCTATATGCATTTTCTTACTTTGAATTTTGAACTTTGAACTTTATGATTAGTAAATATGATTCTCTTAAGAAGATTATTCTTCCTTGGAAAAGAGACCGAAGAGTTTGGCATCAATCTTATCTACGATGTCGCCAAACTGCTTGGGATTGTGCTCGAAGTCGAGGTTATCCACTTCTACCACCAGCACCCTACCCTTATACTTATTCATGATGAAATCATCATAAAGGCGGTTGATGCCTTCCAGGTAGTCGATAGGCATGCGCTGCTCATAGTCTCTGCCTCGCTTCTGGATGTTCTTCACCAGGTGGGGAACCGAAGATCGGAGATAGATCATGAGTTCGGGCATCTTCACCACCTCCATCATCGACTCGAAGAGTTCCATGTAGGTTTCGTAGTCGCGCTCATCCATGTGCCCCATCGCCCTGTTGTTGGCGGCAAAGACATACACTCCCTCGAAGATAGTGCGGTCCTGGATAACGGTTTCCTTACTGTGCTGAATCTCGAGCAGATTTTTGAATCGCTGCTTGAGGTAGAACACCTCCATGTTGAGAGCCCATCGGGAGATATCCTTGTAATAGTCGTCGATATATGGGTTTTCGGCAACGGGTTCCAGATACTGTTTCCAACCATAATGTTTGGAAAGCATTTTGGTAAGTGTTGTCTTGCCACTACCGATATTTCCTGCTACTGCTATATACATTAATTTATATTGAATAATTTACATTTTAAATTCTATCTTGAGGCGTTCCTCAGACTAACTTATTTCCAATGGCTGCAAAAATACAATATTTATTCGGAATAACCAAAGAAAATGGCGAAGAAGATTCAAAAAAGAACAAGAGAAGCTTTTATATTTACCCTTAAGGCAAAAAATATTTTCCCTTAAGGGTAATTATATTTAGCCTTAAGGGTAAATATATTCCCGATTCAGTTATTGATGTGATAAACATAAAAAATCTGGCATGGCTGCAGAAATGACAGGTATTTTTAAGTAAAAGCCCCCAGCCTACTTTTTCAAGCAGGCTGGGGGCTTATGGATGATAGTAAGGTTATCAATAATCTCTTTCTATGAGTTCAAGACACATACGACTGTTGTGATAAGGACATTTCCAAAAACCAGCCTTATCATCTTCCTTATTCACCGAACCATCCTCCAGGATAGCCCAATGCCACTCACCGTTCTTGGCATCCAACAGATGCTTCGCCACATAATTCCAACAGGTGATGGCTATCTGCAGATTCTCCTCGGTGCGGAAATACTGATAGAGATCGATGTGACCGATGATGTTCTCACACTGTACCCACCACTGGCGCTGGAGATCATACTTATCCCCATCCTTCCAATGCTCATACACCATACTTCCATCTGGGCGTAATCCCTCGTCGGCAGCATCGGCAATTCTGCGGATGATGCGCTCTATCTTGCGCAGCAGCTCCTTATCGCCCAAGACGAGTGCCGTCTCATGGAGCAGCCAGGAAGCCTCAATGTCATGACCGTAACTCTCGATATTTCTTTTTCCCTCCCACTCATCATTGAAGAAGAGGTCGAGATGATAGGTCTCTTTGTTCAGAAGCTTATCCGTGAAGATATCGAGCAGGTTGCGGATACTCTTTTCCAGTTCATCTGTCTTCCATACACGATAGAGATTGGTATAGGGCTCGATGATATGGAGATGGGTGTTCATCGTGCGGGATCCGTTCTCATCCTTATCAGAAAGACGCATATCAGCGATAGGCTCCCACTCACGGGTCAACGCCTCAATATATCCATTGTTCTTGGCATCAAAGGCATGCTTCTCGATGTCGTGATATAGGGAAATCGCAATATCGAGCGCCTCCTTATCGCCCGTGGCACGGGCATACTCAGAAAACCCATAGATGGCGAAGCCGATGGCATAGGTCTGCTTCTTGGTATCAAGCGGATTTCCCTTGTAATCCACGCTCCAGTAGATGCCGCCATATTCCTTGTCGAGGAAATGGTCGCGCACATAGTTCTTGGCGCGGGTAGCAGTCTCCAGATACTCCGGTTTCTGGAGTACACGGTAGGCTGCCGAGAATGCCCACAGGATGCGGGCATTCATCACGGCGCCCTTTTCGGCTTCAGGATGAACCTGGTCGTTGCCATCTACTCGTCCGTAGAAGCCACCATTCTCATCATCAGTTACTTTTTCTATCCAATAGTTGAGGATGTTGTTTTCCAACACATCCTTCATGGTTTCCTTCATATTTTCCATATTCGTTCTATAGTGATTATCAGTTAAATATCAATATTTACTTCCCGAGATACTTATTCCCGGGCACTGCCTACTTTCTGATAGGGAACTTCCAGGAGAGCACCATCAGCAGGAAGGCGATGACTGCCGGGAAGATAGAGAACAAGGACCATACCATGGTGAGCACAGAATCTGTGACACTGGCTGGGTCTATCATCGTATTTCCCATCTTATCCGTAATCATGTTGGCACCTGCCCAACCCAGGAAGAGGGCGATGAGCGAACCGGAAATGGCAGTACCAAACTTCTGGCTCATGGTTCCTGAAGAAAAGATGAGTCCGGTGGCAGAGGTGCCGAAATGCTCGGTATGATAGTCGGCTACATCCGCATACATAGACCACATCAATGGAGAATAGATGCCGATACCCATGGAAGTGAGAATTACGATGACAATCATCACCCAGATATAAGACGGATCCATCGGGATGAAGAAAAAGACCACCGAGAGGACCAGACAGAGTGCTGCTGCCCAGAAGAACGCCATTCGCTTGCTGCCCACCAATCGGGTGAACCATGGCGATACGCCGCCGAAAATCATACAGGTTACCTCACCAAACGCCATGAAGACGGTATAGTTGATAATCAATCCCTCGATAGTTACATTGCCATGCAGACAGTAATCGAACATATAGCCGGCTACAGCATAACGGAAACCATTGAAGAAATTGGTACACACGGCGATGGCTGTCATATAAAGCCAAGCCTTGTTGTGAACGAGGTCGGAGAACTGATGGAAAGAGAACTTCTCGGCACGCTTCGGCTTGAGGCGTTCCTTGGTAAGGAGACCGCAAACCAAGGTCATCACGGCTGCCGCAATACCAAGGATAGCACCGATAACAGCATACTGATGAGCAGCTGTACCGCCTACCATTTCTTGAAGATACGGAAAAGAGAGCAAGGTGATGAAACCCATCGCATAAGCTCCCACCATGCGGAAGGAAGAGAACTGATTCTTCTCGTCATCATCCTCGGTCATCACACCGAGCAGCGAACCATAAGGCACATTCACCATGGTATAAACCGCCATCATCAACAGATAGAGGGCGTAGGCATAAATGCGCTTGCCCACAGGTCCAAAATCCGGGGTATAGAGCAGGAGCGCGAAAATCAATCCGAAAGGAATGGCACCATAGATGAGCCAAGGGCGATAGGTGCCGAAACGACTCTGGGTACGGTCGGCAAGGGTACCCATCAGCGGGTCGGTTACTACATCAAACATACGAGCCACCAGCATCAGCACGGCGGCATCGGCAAACGAGAGTCCGAAGACATTGGTAAAGAAGAGCGGAAAGGCGATAGACATCACCTTCCATACGATGCCGCCCGCAGCGGCATCACCCAGCGCATAAGCAATTTTTTCTTTTATACTAGCCATTGTTTTACTTTGAACTATAAACTTTTAACTATAAACTTTAAAAAAGGGATCCACCCCTCGTACATACATAATACGTACGAGAGTCATGAATCCCTACAATCTTAATACCTATAAAAAATTATTTGCCTAATGTCTGTCTGTTCTTTGCTACCAAAGCCTTGATCTTCTCCACAGAGAACTGAGTGCGATAGTCATCCTTTGGTGTGTTCATGCAGTAGTCTACCAGACGGTCGATGGTTGAGGTAGCTACGTGCATACGTGTATCAGAAGAAGCATAGTAGATAAATACCTTGCCATCCTCATCTGCAATCCAACCGTTGGCAAACACTACGTTCATCACATCACCAATATACTCAGGGCCCTCTGGTACGAGGAGGTATCCACCTGGTTCTGCGATGACTTCTGTAGGATCCTCAAGAGAGGTCATATACATATAGAGCACATAGCGGAGACCGCTGGCACAGCCACGAACACCATGAGCCAGGTGCAACCAACCCTTATCTGTCTTGATTGGGTGAGGTCCCTCACCATTCTTCACCTCCTGGATGGTGTGGTAATGACGGGCATTGATAATCTTCTCTTCCGTGATTTCGGCGTGAGTGATATCATCAACAAGAGCCCAACCGATACCACCACCTGAACCTGTATCGATAAAGCCATCCTGTGGACGGGTATAGAAAGCATACTTGCCATCTACGAACTCTGGGTGGAGAACCACATTACGCTGCTGGCTCTTGGTCTTCAAATCAGGAAGACGCTCCCAGTTAACCAAGTCCTTGGTACGGGCGATGGCTGCAGTAGCAGTAGCTGCACTCAGGTCGCCTGGCTGCTCATCATCGTGACGCTCAGCACAGAACACGCCATAAATGTAGCCATCCTCATGGGCGGTGAGACGCATATCATAGATGTTGGTAGCAGGAACGATATCCTCCGGCATGGTGATAGGCTCCTCCCAGAAACGGAAGTTGTCGATACCGTTAGGACTCTCAGCTACAGCGAAGAAGCTCTTGCGGTCGGCTCCCTCTACACGTACAACGAGCAGATACTTGCCGTTCCACTTGATGGCACCCGAGTTGAGGGTAGCGTTCATCATGATACGCTGCATCAGATATGGGTTGCTCTTCTCGTCGAAGTCGTAACGCCACTCCAATGGAGTATGTTCTGCGGTGAGGATTGGGTTCTTATATTTCTCGTAGATGCCGTTTCCCCACTCTACTGGTTCATTCTTGCGGCTCAGCAATTCCTCATGATGAGCGCGAAGTGCTTTCACTTTGTCTTGAAATGTTGTCATAATATTTTTTACTTTGAACTTTAAACTTTGAACTTTATGATTAGTAAAGACTATTGAATTATTCACTCTTCACTCTTCGTTCTTCACTTAACTTTCTTGATGTCTTTGACGAAGAGGACTTTCTTTTCCTTCTTGAATGCCTTGAAGTCCTCAACGATGGCTCCATCGCCTACACCTGGGAGATAGGCTTCCTCCTGCGGCTTGTCCCATGCATTTCGCCAGAAGAGAACGTAGCTCAACTGATACTTCTGAAGTACCGGCCAGAGAGCCTGTGTGAACCAGTTCTGCTTCTGCGAAATACCACGGCATCCTGTCTCGGTGAGTGCAGGAATCCTATTGATTTTCTTGTTAGCCTGCATCATCACATCCAGGGTATTCTTCAGATTGGTCTGATAGTTGGCATCATCGTTGTCAAACTCATAAACATCCACGCCTACCATATCCACGAAGTCATTGCCCGGATAACGCTCCAGGAAAGCCTCAACGGTTTTCTCGCTTCCGAGGTTAGGCGACCAAGCCCAAACGATATTTGTACATCCATTTTTAGTAAGTGTGCGATAGGTTTTTGCGTAAAGCTGGTTATATTGTGCAGGTGTACAACTGTTGGCTCCCCACCAGAACCATCCGCCATTCATTTCATGCCATGGACGGAAGATGACGGGAACGAGATTTCCTTTTTTATCTTTCAACGAGAGGATGAAATCTGATACTTTCTTGAGCCAGGCATCGAACTTCTTCTGCTGCGCTCCCCCATCGAGGACTGCAGCCACGGCATCTCCCTTCGGATCCCAGGCATTCTCGCCAGTTGCCGGATTCCAAGGATGCCAGCTCAGGGTAACGATACCTCCTCGCTTGTTCTGGGCGATAATCTCCTGGCGCATTCTGTCGAAGGAAACACCATCCAGATTCTCCCTGCTATCCAGCTCTATCTTACCGAGGTCAAAACCCATGATGGCAGGATAATCACCCGTAGTGAGGAGCACATCGCTCTTACCTTCATCCCATTTCCAGGTAGTACCATACACCGGGTCGTCCTGATGACCCACCATAATACCTTTATCCATGATTTTCTGCAGTCGTGCCTTGAGCTGCGGAGCCTGAGCCCAAGCTCCTTCCACCGACAACAAGCACATACTGGCTAATACAAATTTCTTAATATCCATCTATTTCTTTAATTGTTTAATGATAAAATCCTGCCATTCATCCCACTGCTCCTGATACCAGTAATGACCAGTCATCTGATAGAGACTCAGCGTCTTTGGCGCTTTCACACTATTATATAATCCGTAAGAAGAAGTAGGAGGAACCACCTCATCGTTATATCCGAAGCTATACCAGCCTGGGCAGGTGATGCGACGGGCGAAGTTGGCACCATCATAATAGCGAGCACCTTCGAGTCTCATATTCTCCAACTCTGAGAGTTTCTGTTCTTTCCAAGCTGTGCCCTGTGCCTTGTCTTCCTTATAGAAGTAGTGAGGCCATCCGCCTGCTACTCCGTGAATCTCAGCCTCGTAATCGCACATAGCATCATGTACGGGAGCCAGGAAGGTGATGCGCTTATCGAGTGCAGCCACAGCGAGAGAGAGGAATCCACCCTGGGATGAACCCGTTACGCCGATGGTCTTGCCATTCCACTGAGGGAGGGAGGCGATGAAATCAACTCCACGAACGGCACCCGTTACCACTCTCTTATAAGAGTTACGGTTCGGATTTTCGAGATTGGCATCCCAATAACCGTTCAGTTCGCCATTGGCAAGATCATCATATACCTTCTGATCCATGGTGACAGGCACTCCGTGGATACCGATTTCAAGGACGATGCACTCGGAAGGTGCTGTGTAGGTGTCGCCCGAATAAGGACGAACACCTGCACCCGGAACCCGAAGCAAGGCTGGATACTTGCCTTCTTTCACTGGTACGCTCAAGATGCCGTACATCTTGGAACCCCAGCGATTGTTGTTATAACTGATTTCAAAAACTCTCTTATCCTTGGTGCAACGCTCTGGCAGGAGAACCATCGTTGGGTTGAGGTCGTTCTGGCGAGCCTCATCGAGTGCTTTCTTCCAGAAGGCATCGAAATCCTTCGGTTCCTGTGCAAAAGGAAGAATCTTCTCTGGTGAAAAACCTGCGGTGCAGAGTCCTTCGTAGTTTCTTCCATCTACATGAGCGATGACCTTGAAGCGATAGAAGCCCGGCTGCTTCAATGCCCCACTCCATTTCATCGTTCCATCCTTGAGGGTGGTACTTTTCTTCACGTCGGGGAACATCACCGGACCTGCCTCATAATCAACCTTCACGTTATCTAATAATGTTCCACTCTTGCGGACATTAACCGTGAAGTTGGCCTTCTCGCCTACCCTGTAGTTCCAGTCCTGATGATCAGGAGTCACCGTTACTACAATGTTGTTGCCTTTGATTTGGGCGCTCAGGTCTAACGCCCCGAGCACACCCATCACAACAACTATCATTATAAACCTAAAAACATGCTGTTTCATTATTCAATTGTTATTAATTTATTGCTAATTGTTTATTCTCAGTTTTACGGTTGCAAAGATACTGCATTTTTCCGAACTTCTCATGTATTTTTTTGCTCAATAAACATACTTTTCTGCAAAGATGAAAAAAAGTGCTTTTTAAATCAATAAGACACTAAATAATATAAGGAACGCGAACATTATTATTATATGATATTCAACCTACCATTCCGTAAAAACAGGAATGATTTCGTCCATGGTCATAAAGAAACCCAAAAAGGCATTTTTTGCAGGAAATTTGCAGTTTAGCAGAAAAGTATCAGCAATTAGCAAAATAAGTATATTGTTTTTCATAAAAAAGCAGTAATTTTGCAGCGGAAATAGGAAAAAAGGCTTAACCCTCTCCTAAAACCATTCAAACTAACAAAACAAGGAATTTATGAACAATAAAAGTAGAGAAAAGTTGCTTGCTGGTGTAGCAGCCCTGAGTCTTCTCGGCATCTCTCCTCAGCAAACTTTTGCAGCCAGAATCACAACGAGTCAAGCTGTACAACAAACTAAAAAAATCACTGGTAACGTTTCTGACCCAATGGGACCTATCATTGGCGCTACAGTGAAAGTGAAAGGTACTAAAAATGCCGCAGTAACCGACATGGACGGTAACTACATCCTCAACGTAGCTGCCGGACAGACCGTAGAGGTATCTTACGTAGGATACATCACCAAATCATTCAAGGTGGGCGGTCAAAGCAAATACGACATTACATTGACTGAAGATAACAACAGTCTTCAGGAAGTAGTGGTTGTAGGTTATGGTACCATGAAGAAGAGCGACCTCGCTGGTGCTTCCGCTTCTATGGACGAAAAGACTTTGAAGCAGACTCCTATCACCAACGTTGACCAGGCTTTCCAGGGAAAGATTTCCGGTGTGAACGCTGTCCAGACTTCCGGTCAGCCAGGTTCTGCCGTAGCCGTTAGCGTTCGTGGTATCGCTACCATCAACGCCAACTCTGAGCCATTGTACGTTGTGGATGGTGTCATCTTCAACTCTCAGAGCAACAGTGGTTCATCACTCGGTTTGGGTGACAAGCTCGGTAATGGTGATCACTCTGCCGTATCTCCATTGTCTTTGATCAACCCTAGCGATATCGTGAGCATGGAGGTGTTGAAGGATGCTTCCGCCACCGCTATCTATGGTGCCCAGGGTGCCAATGGTGTCGTTTTGATTACCACTAAGAAGGGTAAGGCAGGCGAAGCTAAGTTTACCTATACCGGTAGCGTTGCTGCAAGCCGTCAGAACAAGCGCCTGGATATCATGAACTTGCGCGAGTTTGCAGAATATTACAACGACCTCGCCAACCAGGGCGAAATCTCCAAGCCAGACCCAGTATATAGCGACCCTTCTATCCTCGGTATCGGTACCAACTGGCAGGATGCTATCTTCCAGACCGCTTGGCAGCAGTCACACCAGATTGCAGCAGAAGGTGGTACAGATAAGGTAAACTACTATATCTCAGGCAACTGGACAGACCAGGATGGTACCATCATCGGTTCTGAATTCCAGCGCTATTCTATGCGCGTGAACCTCTCTGCACAGTTAAAGAAGTGGTTCAAGCTCGGTTTGAATGCTACCTATTCCAAGACATCAGAGAGCTTGAAACTGGCTGATGGTTCAGAAGGTTTGATCAACTACTCTCTGACAACACCTCCAGATATTCAGATTTACAATATCGACGGCGGTTATTCCAGCGTATCTAAGGAAGGATTCACCAATCCTAACCCTATCGCCATGGCGATGGAAGACGATATTCTGCTCGATCGTCAGAGCTTGAACGGTAGTGTCTTCGCAGATATCACCCTGATGAAGGGATTGACCTGGCACAGCCAGTTGGGTTTCGACATCGGTGCATCCAAGGCAGACACCTACAGTCCGATGATTGACCTCGGTACCTGGAAGCGTAAGAACAACCAGAGCCGTCAGCAGAAGAACAGCAATACCTTCTGGTCATTGAACAACTATCTGCAATATTCTAACAATATCGGCAAACATAGTTTCACTGCCATGCTCGGACAGGAGTGCTGGGAATCAAAATATGACTATTTAGCAATACTCAACACCCAGCTTCCTAACGATGTAGTTCACAACCCGGCATTGGGACAGGGCGACCCTAAGCCTTTCGCAGGATGGGGAAGTTCATCTATGGCTTCCTTCTTCACCCGTGAGACTTACAACTACGACGACCGTTATCTCGCAACCTATACCTATCGTTATGATGGTAGCTCTAACTTCGGTCCTAACAACCGTTGGGCAGGTTTCCACTCATTGGCTCTAGCTTGGCGTTTCACCAACGAGAAGTTCATGAAGGACATCAAGTGGCTGAGCAACGGTAAGTTGCGTCTCGGTTGGGGTCAGACAGGTAACTCAAACATCGGTGGCTATAAGTGGGGTTCTGCCATGAGCACCATGGATACAGCATTGGGAACCAGTTTCCGTCCTGCCAACCTGAAGAACCTCGATATCAAGTGGGAAACCCAGGAGCAGTGGAACGTAGGTCTTGACCTCGGCTTCTTAAACAACCGCATAAACCTGACCGTAGATTGGTATAAGAAGATGAGTAAAGATATGTTGATGCAGCTCAACCTGCCTTCTATCATGGGTACCAGTGGCAACCAGTCTTCAGCCCTCGCTGCACCATACGGAAACTATGGTGATATCGAGAACACCGGTCTTGAGATTGCCCTTAACACCCACCCTATCGTTACCAAGGACTTCGACTGGAGTTCAGACATCACCATCTCTATCAACAAGAACAAGTTGAAGAGTCTTTCCGGCAGTACCGCATTGCTCGGTAAGGGACAGTGGAGCGACGTGGTATCTCGTTCTATTCCAGGCGAATCACTCTATGGTTTCTATGGTTACGTAGTAGAGGGAGTATATAAGGATCTCGAAGACATCCTCAGTTCTCCGGTTCAGACACTCCAGAAGAACAACTACAATGAGACCATTGATGCCGATGGTACCAAGCACTATTCATGGAAAGACGCCAGCCAGCTGAATCGCACCAACACCACCTACGTAGGTGACTTGAAGTACAAGGACATCAACAATGATGGCAAGATTGACGAGAATGATAAGACCAACATCGGTTCTCCACTCCCTAAGTGGACCTTCGGATGGAACAACACCTTCCGCTACAAGAACTTCGACCTGAATATCTTCATCAACGGTTCTGTAGGTGCCAAGGTAGCCAACTATCTGAACATGAAGATGACCCACATGAACTCTCCATGGAGCAACCAGTTGAAGGATGTCAACAAGCGAGTTCACCTCGTAGCCAAGGATGGCAACTACACAGGCAACTGGTATGACAACATTTCTAATTTGACAGTTGACAATCCAAACTCAATGTACCCACGTGCTTCCATCAACGACCCTAACGATAACGACGCATTCAGCGACCGTTATATCGAGGATGGTTCATACGTACGCTTGAAGAGCATGGCTCTGGGATACACATTCGACCAGAAGCTCATCCAGAAGATTGGTCTCACCAACCTCCGACTGACTCTCACAGCGTCTAACCTCTTCACCATCACAGGTTACAGCGGTTACGACCCAGAGGTTGGTCTCTCTACACAGAGTGCAAATGTATATGGTCTGGACTTCGGTCGCTACCCTTCTCCAACCACCATTACATTTGGTTTGAACTTATCATTCTAATATCCAAAACGAACAGTTATGAAATTTAAGAACATTAAATATACAGCATTTGTAATGCTCCTCGGTATGGGAATGACCTCTTGCGGTGACTTCCTTGACAAGCCGGTAGAGGACAATTACAACACAGAGAACTATTACAATGGTGATGCTTCCTGCATCTCTGGCGTAAACTATCTCTACAACTCACCTTGGTATGATTTCCAGCGTGGTTTCATCAAGGTAGGTGAAATCATGTCTGGTAATATGTATTGGGGATCAAGCCCTTACATGAACTTCAGTACTAACGGTACCGATGAGGACCTGGTGAACATGTCTTACTCACTCTGGGCAGAGATTGGCCACTGCAGCACTGTTTACGAGTCATTACAGAAGGCAGTCAACACCTCAGAGAAGGTGAAGAACCAGTGTTTGGGCGAGTGCCTTGCCTGGAAGGCGATGGCATACTTCTATCTGGTACGCTCCTTCGGTGATGTGCCTATCATCCACAGCAACTCCGAGACCCTTAGTAAGGGTGACTACAACCAGAAGAGCAAGGTAGAGAAGGCTGATGTATATGAGTATATCGTCATGACCCTGGAAAAGGCGATGGAACTTCTTCCTAAGGAAAAGAGTACCACAGGCCGCATCGACTACTATTGCGCTGAAGGTCTGCTCAGTAAGGTTTATCTGACCAAGGCTGGTGTTACAGGAACTTTGAATCAGGACGATTTGAAGAAGGCTGCAGAATACGCCAAGGATGTTATTGAGAACTCAGGCAGAGGATTGATGGAGCACTACGAGGATATCTTCCGTGGCTCTAACCAGTTCTGCGATGAGATTATGATTGCATGGCGCTGGACAGTAGGTTCTCAGTGGACATCTCAGAATACCCTCCAGAGCGACTTGGCTCCAGATGGTTTCGATGAGAATGGTGACTGCTGGGGCGGTTGGGGCGGTCCATCTCTCGACTTGATGGAAGCCTTCGGAGTATCTCCTAAGGATGATCCAGCAAGCCGTGTAGATCCAGACCATCGTCGCAAGGCTACCATCATGATGCCAGGCGATGTTTACTCCTACTTCTGGAGAGATCACGACCTTCCTGCCAGTGCACAGAAGGACGGTATCAAGAAGGGATTCTCTTACCTGGATTTCTGGTATAACAAAACCTACAACTCAGCAGCAACAGGTCAGTGCCAGGGTCCTTGCGGTGGTAACAACGTGAAGCATCTCTATGGCGACAACTTCGACCACAAGGCAGAATTGGGTATCACTCCAGCTCGTATGTCAAATGCCCTCCCTACTCCACTTCTCCGTCTGTCAGATATCTATCTGATTTACGCAGAGGCACAGGTTCTGATGGGCAATCCTACTGACCAGCTTGCGCTGGATTGCTTCAATGAGGTACGCGGACGTGCATACGAGTGGCAGGGATTCGTAAGAAAGACCACTCTCACATTCGATGATATCTGGAAGGAGCGCCGCCTGGAGTTTGCCGGTGAGGGTGACCGCTGGTACGACTACGTACGCCGTGCATACTACGATGTAGACAGCTGCATCAAGGAATTGAAGGCACAGCACCGTAATGCGATGTGGAACTGCGATGAAGTTTACAAGGCATACTACAACAGTGGCACATGGGACAGTTCTAAGATGCAGTATGATGAAAATACAGCTGCTCCTAATGTAACAGCCAGCAGCTTTACATTGCCATTCCCTACTGAAGACGTAGCCCTGAACCCTAACCTGGGTAGCACCGCAACGCCAGTACACGTAGATGTACGTAATACTTTCAGTTATTAATACCTATAGTTATTAATCAATTAAGAGAATTTCATTATGAAAATCAAGAATATAAATGGGGCATTGTTCGCCGTGGCACTTGCAGCAGTCAGCGCAGGATTCACTTCTTGCAAGGACGAGCCAGACAAGTATGAAATTGCAGGCGGAACCCCTACCATCGATTATGTTCGTCCTGTGGATGCAGCCAGCAAGGACTCTCTGCTCACAGAAGCTTCTCTCAACAATACCATCTGTATTGTGGGTAGAAACCTGAGAAGTGTGACCAAGATCAACTTCAACGACCAGGCTGCAGTATTGAACACCAGTTACATGACGGACAACACCATCATCGTAACGGTGCCAAAGACCATTCCAGGCAAGGTGACTGACAAGATTTACTTCATCACCAACAACAAGGACACTTTGGACTACAACTTCAAGACCGTGGTTCCTGCCCCTACCATCAACGGTATGAGCAACGAGTGGGCGGCTCCTGGCGAAGAGGTAACAATCAACGGTGACTACTTCCTGGATTACGCAGATAGTCATCTGACTATCAAGGTGGGTGATAACTACACCATCCCTTACGAGGATTTGAAGATCAGCCTGAACAGCATCCGTTTCAACATGCCGGAAGATATGCCTAAGCATGAGCCTATCACCATCACTACCATCAACGGTACTACCAAGGCAGGCTTCCGCTATATGGACAACCGCGGTATGCTCTTCGACTTCGATACTCCTTGGAAGGAAGGTGGAGATGTTTTGGGCAACAATGGTTGGCACAATCGCGACATCAAGAGCGATGCTACCTCATTGAGTGGCAACTTCCTCGTGATGGGCGATGCCGACATGGATACAGACGGTGGCTGGAACGACGGTAACTTCTCGTTCGAATACTGGCCAGGAAGCTGGCAGGATCCAGAGACTTACTCTAGCCGTCCACGTATGCAGGATCTCGCCGACTTCAGCGACTGGCAGAACATGAGTCTGAAATTCGAGATGTACATAGACAAGGACAATGCCTGGTCTGCAGCCCCAATGCAGATTTACTTCGGCAGCAGCAGCCTCACCTCAAACGGTGCGGCAGGTGTGAAGGATATCTATGGCAATACATTGGCTGGAGCCAACAACACCTTCTTCCGCGAGCAGGGTCAGTTGGCACGTGCCCTCTACATGCCATGGCAGAACAACGAAGACAAGCTCTATCACACAGATGGGAAATGGGTAACCGTTACCCTCCCTTTGGCCAACTTCGTTTACGACTATGATGGCAACAAGGGACTGAAGTACAGCGGTGTGGGCGACTTCGACGCCTTCAACATCTTCATTGTCAAGGGTGCCTACAACAACGCATCAGTATTGCCTACAGGTGTGAAGTGTCACCCAATCATCAAGATTGACAACATCCGTGTGGTTCCAAACAAATAAACTTATAATCTGAATTGATATGAAAAAGATAAGCAAAATATTCGCCATGTTGGTGGTAGCCCTCGTAGGGCTATCGCTGACAGCGTGTAACGACGGAGATGATCTCTCTACCGACCAGTACGGCAACGACATCTCCCTCCAGTCATTCGGTCCATGCCCAGTGCTCCGTGGCGGTACCTTATATCTCTATGGTACCAATCTGGACCAGATTGAGTCTGTCAACCTTCCAGGTGCAGACCCTATCACCGCATACGAGATTCTCCAGAGCGGCTACAACAGCAAGATTTCCATTCAGGTTCCTGCTGAGAAATGCGAACCGGGTCAGATTGTCCTGAAAACCAAGAAGGGCGGCGAGATTACATCCGTATCTCCTATCACCTATCGTGAGGACATCGAAATCACCAAGTTCTTCGTTGGTAGCGAAGGTTCTATGGTAGGTAATGTAGGTGATGTAGTAACCATCAAGGGTGATTACCTCAACCTGATGCACGGCGTTATCTTCGCCGGTAGCGACACCATCAAGGAGGCTGAGTTCGTTGGTCACGACCGCTACACCATCCAGGTAAAGATTCCGGCAGAGGCTCGTACAGGTGTCATCACATTGACAGATACCATCAAGGACGGTACTTCTCTGGAAACCAAGGAAGAGTTGACCATCAATACACCTGAGGCTACTCCTATAAAGGACCGCAACATCAAGGCAGGCGAGGTTTTGAGCATCAAAGGTTCTTCATTCGACCAGATTGTCAGCGTGAAGTTTGAGGGCGCTACAGTAGATGCAGCCGACTTCGAGTCACAGAGTGCAGCAGAGATTACCGTAAAGGTTCCTGCCAAGGCTACCGATGGTACCTTCTATGTAGTAACCAAGAGCGGCATCGAGGTTCCTGTAGGCAACATCATCACCGTGGTTCCTACCCAGCTCGTTGCAACACCAAACCCAGTGAAGAATGGTGCAGAAATCACCATCACCGGTAAGGATATGGATCTGATTACAGGCATTGCATTCCCTAATGCAGCTACATCTCAGCTCAACAAGGTAGAGACAACCAAGGTAACAGCCACTGTTCCTGAGGATGCACAGGAAGGCGACATCACATTGAGCCTCGCCAACGGCAAGACTGTAACAGTAGCCTATACTCTGGTTAAGCCAACCGTTACCGCTTGCGCTCCTGCAGCCATCACAGCTGGCGACCAGACCATCATCAAGGGTACAGACCTCGACCTCGTGAAGAGCATCACCTTCCCTGGCGATGTAGAGCAGACCGTAGAGAAATTTGCAGCACAGAAAGCCAATGCCATCGCAGTAACAGTTCCTGCAGCTTGTGCCGGTACAGGCTTCAAACTCAACCTGAAGAATGGTACAACCATAGAGATGAAGGATGCATTGAGCATCAAGGCAGCTACCGATCCAGCTATTGCTTCTGTCACTCCAGGTGAAGCTATCGCAGGTTCAACCATCACCATCACAGGTAAGAACTTCCAGAACATCCAGAACCTCTATATCGGTTCTTACAAGGTAAACCGCTATACATCTCGTACCAATACAGAAATTGTATGCCAGGTTCCTGCCAATGCAGAAGTTGGCACTTACAAGATCGTAATGGAAGACCCAGACGGCAACAAGTTTGAAGGTCCTGAGTTCAAGGTGGTTCCTGCAGAAAAGGATATTGCAACACTCACTACCAATATGGACAACAGCGCCATCAAGTATCCATACAGCTTCACATGGGATGACACCGGTCGTTTCCGTATCATGAAGGCTGACCTTATCAAGTTGGGTGTCAAGATAGGTTCCAAGATGCTCTTCTACAAGGAGACAAGTGCTACTGGACAGGTACAGATTAATAATGCCAACTGGGGTACCATTGATTCTCCAGCAGACTGGGATGGTAATAAGGATTGCATTGTGAAGGTATTCGATGCAGCCATGATGGAAGCCGTAAACAGCATCTCTGACGGTTGGAGTGATACAGCATTCATCCTCCAGGGCGACCTGAAGAATGTAACCAAGATTGCTATCCTCCCATAAGCTAGAATATTTAACATAAAAAACGCATTTATGTGAAATATAATTTGTAAATTTGTGGCGTAGTTACAACAACTGCGCCACATTTTTAATTTTAACCAAAACATCAACCAGATATGAAGAAAATAGCATTATCCTTACTGGTGGCTCTGAGCTGCATCTCAGCCAAAGCTGCCGACGGCAAGTCGCTGTTCGTTTCATTCAACGATGGCAGCAAGATAGAGTTTGCCCTGAGCACTCTACCGGAAGTGACCTTCGGAAATGACAAGATGACCGTAACATCTACAGCCACTACTGCCAGTTACGAACTGTGGAAAGTTTCCACCTTCACCTATGGTACCACTACAGGCATCCAGCAAATTGAAGCCAACAGCAAGTTTGCCTTCGAAGGTGACCGCATCATCGTGGACGGAACCCACAACCAGGTGAGCGCCTTCGCCCTCGACGGAAAGGCAGTAAGCCTCTCCCCTATCCTCGCCGGAGACAAGACCATCATCCCGCTGGATGAGCTGACCCACGGCGTATACATCATCAAAATCAATAACAAATCCATCAAAGTAGCAAGACAATGAAAAAGATATTACTCTCACTTCTGGCAGTAATGATTTCATTCACTGCCTTGGCACAAACGGATGGTGACAAGATTACCATCAACAATTCGGAAGGAAAGCAAGCTGAATGGAATCTGACTGGCGAAAGCAATACCGTCAGCAGCATGAAGCACAATGCCAACAATCAACTGGAAATTTATCTGAAAGGTCTGGAGGACTTCGGAGCATGGGAAACATACGACATCAGCAAGATTAACAATGTCGTCTTCTCTATCTATCACGAAAGCGAAGTGGGCGATGTGAATCTCGCTGACCCTGCAGCTACTGAGAAAACCAAGCGTCTCTACAAATATCTGCAGCTGAACTATGGCAGCAAGACCCTCTCTTCGGTCATCGCCAACGTGAACTGGAACACCCAAGAGGCAGAAAAGATATTCAAGGCTACGGGCAAATATCCAGCCATGAACTGCTATGATTTCATCCATATCTATGTACCTAAGCAGGGTTCCAACGGATGGATCAACTACAACGACATCACGCCTGTTACCAACTGGGCAGACCAGGGCGGACTGGTATCGCTGATGTGGCACTTCAATGTGCCTAAGACAGAAAGCGCCACTTTGGGAACAGATGGAAGCGGTGTGACCTGCACCCCATCTGAAACCACCTTCAAGGCTGCCAACGCATTGACGGCAGGCACTTGGGAGAACAAATGGTTCTATCAGGAGATGGACAAGGTAGCGGAAGTTCTGCAGAAGTTGCAGGATGCAGGCGTTGTTGCCGTTTGGCGTCCATTCCACGAAGCTGCCGGCAATGCCTGTCTGAAATCAGGTGCCAGCTGGGGCAAATCCTGGTTCTGGTGGGGATATGATGGTGCTGAAACTTACAAGAAGCTTTGGCAGACCATGTTTGATTACTTCCAGAGCAAGGGAATCCACAACCTGATTTGGGCTTGGACTACACAGAACTATAATGGCGATGCCAATACCTATAATAATGATGCCGACTGGTATCCGGGCGATAAGTATGTAGATATCATCGGCCGCGACCTCTACGGTTATGATGCTACCAAGCAGGCACAGGAGTTCAAGGAGATTCAGGCACGCTATCCTGGCAAGCTCGTTGCCCTGGCAGAGTGCGGAACTGATGCCAACAGCAACACAGCTACAGCCAGCATCGATGAGGCTTGGAATGCCGGTGCAAAATGGAGCTTCTTCATGCCTTGGTATGGAAGCAACATGCCATCCAACGACTGGTGGAAAGCGGCTATGAACAGCAAGAACGTGATTACCCGCGATCAGGTAAACCTGAACGCAAACTATGTAGAGGAAAGTGCTGTGGATGCAGTAAAGAACATGGGCATCGGTACCAATTTCGGCAACTGCACAGATGTGGTAGCCATGTGGATGAACATGAACAGCAATTCTGTTACTGATTTCGAGAAAGCATGGGGACAGGTTCCTACCACCAAACCGATGGTAGATTTCCTGAAGAAGAACGGTTTTAATTCTGTCCGCATCCCAGTTACCTGGTTCCAGCACATGAAGGAAGACGGAACCGTGGATGAAGCCTGGATGAACAGAATACAGGAAATCGTTGATTACGTGATTGACAACGGTATGTACTGCATCCTGAATGTTCACCATGATACAGGTGCTGATAGTGATGATGTGAAACACTGGATCAAGGCTGATGAAGCCAACTACAAGGAGAACAAGGAGAAGTTCGAGTATCTCTGGACTCAGATTGCCACCCGTTTCAAGAACTACGACCATCACCTGGTGTTCGAAGGTTACAACGAGATGCTTGATGCCGACAACACCTGGAATGCACCAAAGAGCGCAAGCAGCTATAAGGGTTTGAACGGATATGCCCAGAGTTTTGTGAATGCAGTCCGTGCCACAGGTGGCAACAACGAGACCCGCAACCTCATCATCAATACCTATGCTGCAGCTAATGGTGACGACGTATTGAACAACCTCGCCATCCCTACCGACAAGGTGGATGGCCATATCGCAGTAGAAGTACACACCTACTCACCTTGGGACTGGTTTGCCAAAGGCAAGTGGGATGCTTCCTGCAGCAAGGAAATCGCAGATATGTTCACCCGCCTGAACAATAAATTCATCAGCAAGGGCATCCCTTGCATCATCGGCGAATACGGTACACACGGAAGCAAGAGCGTCAGCAAGAACAGTTCTGCCAGCGAAATTCAGGCTGCTGCCGACCAGGCTGCCGACATCGTGAAGCAGGCAAAAGCATACGGCGTAGCTACCTTCTACTGGATGAGCATCTTCGATGGTACAGACAGAAGTGTGCCACAGTGGACTTTGCCTACCGTGGTAGAAGCTATGAAGAAGGCTTATAACGAATAAAAGACATGAGAATCAGATATTTTATATTGATTTTTGCAGCACTCGTGGCTTTCTCATCCTGCGGCGACAAGAAAAAGAAATCGTATGATGAGATAGCCATGAGCGGTCTTACAACCCGCACGGAGAATCTGAAGACCAACCTCAAGGCTTTCGCCAACAAGGGCACCCTCATCGGACAGATGTATGGTACCCTGAGCGGAATGGGCTGGAACAGATGGGAATGCGATAGCGACCGCTGCGACATGAAGGCACTCTGCGGTTACCGTCCGGCAGCCAATGGCTATGAACTTGCCGGCATCGAGAGCGGAAAGCAGCAGAATGCAGATGGAGTTCCTTTCAAGGCCATCCGGGAAGATGTACTCAAACACTTCCGCAAGGGAGGATTACTCATCATGAATTGGACGATGCCTCATTACAACGGCAACGCAGATCTGCTGGAGGAATACACCAAGCAAGTGGCCAAGTACCTCGACACCCTGCAAGACGGTTATGGTATCAAAGCACCCGTGGTGCTCAATCTTCTTCCTATAGACGGAAAAGCCTGGTATTGCCAGTTGAGCAAAGACGAATACATCGATCTTTATAAAAAAATACAGGATCTGTTGGAGGATCATGATGTAACCAATGTGGTTTATGGCTATTCCGAAACCTATCAGCCCGGCAAGAAGCTGATGGAACGTTATCCAGACCATCAGATTGATGTCATCAACGTCACCTATCTGCAAACCAGGAATGCCATCCGTCTTCCCCTCTATCAGCAGAGCATGAAGGAAATCATCACCCAGGCATTGCCTTTTGCACAAGAGCATAACAATGCTTTCGGCATGACAACAGGCATCGAATCGATTGGTGATTCCAGCATCTTCTCGGAAGTTCTTCTTCCTGAATTGAAGCAGCATCACATCGCCTACCTAATGTTTGGCAGAAACCAGGGAGAGCCAATCAATGAACATTATTATACTCCTTATCCGGGAGTAGCCAACAGTAAGATTCATGGTTTTATGAAGCTGGTGAATGATGATGTGAGTGTTTTCCTGGAAAAGTTGAACGGACTCTATTTAGAGCACTAAAAGCGAAAGGGCTAGATTGCAACCAGCAACCTAGCCCTTTTCTTGTTAAATACTTATTAAACTAAACCAACGGAGTTATAAACCCATGATTACTGAACAAACTTCTTGCCATTCTTGATTACAACACCCTTATAAGATGCATCTACCTGCTGACCTGCAAGATTGAATGTCTTAGAATCCTTTGCAGGAGTAAGCACGAAAGCATTGCTAATGCCGGTAGAAGGCTCCTTGACAGCCTGAATCAGATTAACAGCTGTAACAATATTGAAATGTCCATTGACGGACAAACCTGTTTCCTTCAATCTAGCAATATCCTCTGCATTCAAGACAATCTTATATGAAGTACTGCCACTTGCTACAGTAGCACAACCATACTCATTTAAGTCTGCCTTATTTGAAGTCAAGGCATCTTCAGTACCAGCAAAGATAGTCTTAAACTGCCACCACTTCTCTGTAGTCTCAGTATCAGTGGTATAAACAAACTCCAAGACATCACCAGCAGAAGCCTTGGCAAACTGCTCTGCAGGAACGCTGAAACCATCAGCCCAATTGCCAAATACGCATTCACCACTCCAAAGCTGAGTAGAAGTTGTAGGAACAGCACTCTCCAACTCAACCTTAGAAACAACAACGCACATGCCTTGAACGTAGAAGCTGGATGCCGTCTTAAACTGCTCCAGAATCTTATCGGTAATCTCAAACTTCTCCTCACCTGGTTCCTTGAATCCTACAGCAGAAGTACCTGCCATATCTTCCCAAGCACCATTGGCACCGCTATTGACTTTCAAGAACACCTGAGAGCCCCACTCCCAAGCTGCATTAATGGAAGCATCCACCTTAGAGGTAGTAACAACGATGTTATCGCCAGCTTTAGCTGTTGCCAAGTTGCTGAGTTCTACACCCACATTAGGCCAAGTTGCATCCATTACCTGCTCACCTTCCCATAATGTTGTTCTACTTTGTGCAAAAGCACTAACTGCAGCAAAAGCTGCTACCATAATAGTAAAAAACTTTTTCATAAGCTTTGCTTAATTAAATTAGGATTATGTTTATTGTTAATTCTTATATATAGCATTTTTTCAGTTGCAAAGATACAATTAAATATCGAAAATATATGGTATTATTTTGCTGAATACTGATACTATTCTACTTATCCTTGTTTTTTTATTTCTTTGATATATTTTCCTTTCACACCTAACCTATTCATCTACAAATCAATAAGATAAATGTGAAAGGAGAAATCAACAAGATAAATAAAAACAGAAACAGCCGAATTGGCAAGAAAAGCAAAAGGAAAAGGAAAATAAGTAAGCCTCACTTGAAGTTGGTTTGAGACTCAAACGAACGTTACGTAAGGCTCACTCCAACTCCAGATGAGGCTCATTCCAACCTCAAGTGAGGCTTCTTTAGATTTTTATTTTGCAGGCCAAGCTGCTGTCTTCACAGCCTCCTGGATGCTCTCCAACATGTTGGCGTTACTAACTGTAGCACTGGCACGATTGAAGATAGTCATGCTAGGGAAATTACCATTGGTATCCCAAGCCACAGGCACACAACCATTGTTGATGGCGCTGGTTACTACAGCCTTGTAGTAATCCTTCACGGATGCATCATGAACGGCATCCTTACCGATAGCCATACGCTGGTTGGCACCAAACTCACCAATCAATACAGGATAACCCTTGTCGAAGAAGTTAGTCTTCATCTTCTTCATCTGAGCTTCTACATAATCCTCGTTGTATTTGGCATCAGCTGTGCGACCAGCCTCAGCACCATTGGTATTGTTCTTACCCCAATAGAGATAGTACTTACCCCAGCCCTGGTCTTCACTCAAATCAGTAAACTGATATGGATCGTAGAAGTGAACCTCTACCATCAGACGGTCTGTTGCCGAATCCTTAATCTTCGACATATAGTTGTTGTCAACGAAGTTGTCGATATTGGTATTAGGACCCTGAACAATCAAGATTCGCTTGGCATTGTTGCCACCCGTGGCACGAACCGCTTCAATGAAAGTCTGCTCGAACTCAGCAATGCGAGCCGAAGCCTCAGCCAGAGAAATGATGTCGCCATCACCAGAACCTACACCCGGCTCATTCATGCCGGCAAAGAGAAGATGCTCATCGTATGCCTTGAACTCATTGGCGATCTGAGTCCAGATCTTGGTGAGCTGAGACTTGGTAGTCTTGATGTCAGCATTGGCTGTCAAACCATTGTGCTCAATCCAACCACCATCCCAATGCTGGTTGATGATGACATAGAGACCATCCTTGATACAGTAATCAACCACCTCTTTTACTCGTTTCATCCAAGCTGGGTCGATAGTGCATTTTTCTGCATCAGTAATATGTCCCATTACCCAAGAGCAAGGAATACGGACACTCTTGAAACCAGCAGCCTTCACAGCATCGATGACAGCCTGAGAAGTTTTGGTATTCTGCCATGCGGTCTCTGTTTCAACGCCAGCATTCTTCCAAAGGTTCTTGGAGTCGCCACCCTCTAGGGTATTACCGAGGTTCCAGCCCGGATACATCAACTGTGCCACTTCCATGGCAGTCTTATTCATATCAGCAGTAGGCTCATCAGGAACAACAACAGTTCCCTTCTTGGCACGGGTAATCGTAACATCCTTGCGGCTATAGCCCTGAATGATGCGAACGACGGCAGTAGTAGCTTCATCTTCCAAAGAGGCTGCAACAGTTACATCGAAGTTGTAAGTACCGCCTGCCTGATCCTTATAGGCAACAGAACACCAGTCAGCACCTTCTATCACGGAAGCTGTAGGCTGAGCATCAGCCTGCACATTGATGGTCTGCACTCCGCCTGCACCATCAAAAGAAAGCTCTGGGTTGAGAACCTTGAAGCTAGGCTCATCATAATCATCGTCTTCGTAGGAGCATGCCGAGCAAGCCAATCCGCAAACGACGCCCATGAGCAACAAAAACAGATATTTGAATTTCATCATAATTCTTTTCGTTTTAAAGAGAGAATCCGATAAGTACCAAGACTATCGGATTCTCCTTATTAATATTTATCAAATATTACCACTCAGGAACAGGGAAGAGGCTATGAACAGTGAACTTAGCGCGCATAGACTTATTAAAGCCCAGCTCTCGCATCAAATCACCATCCTTGACACCAAATGCACAATTATCCTTTGTAGCACCATAGCAATTAAACAATTCCAAACGATACTTAGGATTCTCATTGGAGTCAATCACCTTAGACTTATCGTAAGAAACAGCCTGACCGTCAAGATAGAACTCATCCAAAGTACTGTGTGTGCCTGGGAAGAAACCATAAAGGTCAGCAAACTCGATAAAGGTCATGATAGTACCACCTTCAAAGCCAGAACCTTCATAAGTCATATCAAACTGATTGTTCTCGAGAGAGTATTGACCCTTGTCACTCTTAACAACTTTCAAAGTAGAACCATCGTTATATCCCCACAACTGAGCCTCACCTTCACCCCAGCCACGAACAGCATTGAATGTAGGAGTGTAAACACCGGTACCATCGCTTGTTGTAGAAACTACAGTGAATGTTACCTCCAAGGTTTTATTGAAGGCAAGAGCAGGTTCACCAGCATCACCAGGACCGCCACTAGCACGGAATGGGGAATTCTGAGCAGTACCAGAACCCCAGATATTGAACAACTCTATACGATAGTTGCCGTTATTCTCGATATCACCATAGTGGAATTTGTTGGCATCAAACTTCAAATCCTGTCCATCAGCCTTGATTGCATCAATACGAACCAACGCTTTAGGATATTTTGCAGCAAAGCCTTCCAAATCAAGAACGTAAACCTTACCATTGGTACGGGCTTCTGTTGTTTCAAGTTTAACTGTATATTGACCAACAGCCTTTGAGCCACCAGAAACGACAGTTGAAGCGCCATCCCAGTTGCCACCATCACCCCAAGCTGTTAACTTGGCAACATAGCCATTCTTGACATCAGAGGTTACATAGTTATAAATCATCAGCTGACCATCACCAGAACGGATTACACCCAACTGAAGTGCCTCATCAGAAAGAGACATCACCTTGATCTTGGTTTCATCAGTACGGGTGATACCACCGATATACTCTACAGCATTTAGAGGGTCAATGGTCATTGTGATTGTCTTATTCTTCTCATCCACGGTAAATGTACCTTCAGAATCCTTATAAGAACCATCAGCCTGAACCTGATGAACCTTTACCTTATCATTGCCATCTTCATCCTGATAGAATGTCATGGTTCCCTGACAGTGGTCTGCACTACTGATAGCCCAGGAAATTGAAGCGAAATCGGCATCCCAGCCTGTGGTTTCACCCACAACCGGCTGATTATTGGTATAAGAAGCCCAACATGCATCCTTGCCATAGAAGAAGACAGGACCAACAAACTTATAATGAGATCCATCTGGCTTCAAGTCAAACTCCCAAGTATTATAAAGCTTAGTCTTGTCAAACTTCACATTCTTAGCTACTGAAACCGGACGGATAGCCAATGCCTGATAAACAGGAGTGGTAGTACGGCGTGAAGAATTCTGATCGAAGCTGTATGCCATGGCAAATCGGTTGTCGGTGGCATTGATAGAACCAGAGAGATAGTATCCGTTCAAGCCCTCGCCGGAAACATTGCCCTGAGTACGGGTACCGGCTGCTGGCAGGAAGATAGAGTTACCATTAGGACCGGTAAACTTGTAACCAGCTACATGATTCTCGGTATCCTCTACCCATTCTTTCTTACACTCTGTGAAAAGTTCCTCAAACTCATCGATGGTTGGCATGGTAACCCATGAACCATATACCTTGTTGGCAACATCGCGGTCGGTCTTATAGATATCAGCAGAAGCATAATCTTCCAGATTGATAGATGTCTGGAAACCAGTCATATCACCAAATCCGAAGAGACCACCCAACTGCTTCTCATCAGAAGCGCCTACATTATACTTAGCCCACTTGGTAGAAAGACCCAAGTCAACGAGGTCTGTATCAGGATTGAAATCAGCTGGGGCAGTTGTGAAGGTACGGTCTTCACCATACACTGTACCATTGCCGAGATCGAGATAGGCAGTATAGTGGTAAGTTGCATTAGGCAACAGACCCTCTGCCTTGATTTCGTAATTGTCATTGATGCCGGCAGCAACGATGCGAACACCGGCACGTACCTTTTCAGAACCCTCGACACCCGAGATAACGATACCGCTGGTAGCCGTCTGAGGAGCCTTCTCCAACTTACCGGTCAGGATAACAGAGTTGGCTGTCAAATCCTTCGGATCGCCGGTGATAGCCTTGGCATCGGTCATGATGGCACTCTGCACAGAACCCTTGTAGGTTACCCTGCCCTGCAAGGTAACATAAGCCTGATAGTAAACCACATCACCTGGCATACCGGAAACCGTAGCCTGGAACTCACTGCTACCGGAAGCAGCTACCTTCTCACTCAAGTTATCTTCGCTCTTACCATAGTAGAAGCCTAATGCATAGGCACTGGCATTCTGCTCTTCGAGACCCTTCACCGTGCCATGGAATGTAGCGGATGTCACAGTCACATCAGCAGAACCTGTGGTCACCGACTCATCGGTGAGCAGCGGAGTATTGCTGATAGAATAATCATCATCGCTACAGCCTGCCATGAAGATACCCATGACGAAGGCTATAATTCCGTATAATATTTTATTCTTCATAAGTTTGCGCTATTAAAGTTATTGAATTGTGCAGGAAACAATCTCAATGTCGATGTTGTCGGTTGAGCCACCGTAGTCGCCAAAGCCATTCAACTGAACAGACAAGTCGAGACAGGTTGCTGTGAATGTCTGTGTAGAACCAGTGGTATTGGTAAGTGAAACCGTAGTCTCACCGCCATTGGTATCTACCGTAACCGCATCAGCGAGGTCGAATGCACCTGGTTCCCATGTGGTCTTGATATTGTTATCAATCAAGGCACACTTAGGAGTCTTGCTCCATGTCACGCCACCCTTAATCTTAAAGGTAACGGTGATGGTCTGGTTCTTCTTCAGCTTCACAGACTTCACATCCTTGAAGAGTCCCTTGCCTGTTTCACCATAATGATGGAAACCGACGCGGAGACAGCCATTCTCAACCCACATGATACCCTCGTTGTGGATGATGGAATTGTCGATAGCCACCTTGGTAGGACCTACCGGACCGGTAGCAATCTTCTTGTAAGCCAACTTAGCCACGAGGTAAGAGTTAACCAAACCATTCTCATCCTTTGTCTCAGGAATACCGATGGTGAGATACTGATCATCAGCAGAGTTGCCAAGGATATAGAACTGCTTGCCCTTCAATTCGATGGTGCGCTTATCGCCAGCCACGGCAAATACGGAGATTTCCTTATCGAAGGTCATGGTATTCTCGGTGATTTTCACCTTACCATCTACCTCGCCACATTCATAATTGTAAGAGCCGTCAGAAGCCTTGCTGATTGTCAACTCGAAGTTATCGAGAGCCTTGTCGTCAAGAGCTGGTGCCCATGTGGTATTATACTTGCCACCCGTTACACTCTCCCATGCCTTCACATTAGGTGAACCGTTCCACCACAGGAAGTCGTATGGAGTCTCTGAATTCAAGTTGAAAGTCATCTTGCTACCTACATACTTGTCACCATTGATATCGGCAGTAAACAAGTCGGTATGGATATTCTCGAAAGTAGGAAGAATTGGCTTCACTGTCTCAATCAGATTTTGCTCTGCCTTAGGGATGCAGGCACCCTTGGTGGCAATCACATCTTCTGAAACGAAGTTCCATACAATATACCAGTTACCCTCTGAATTGGTACGTCTTGTCACCAACTGAAGGAGATATGGAGTCAACTCAACAATCTGAATGTCCTGAGTATAGTTGGAGCAAACAGCATCAAAACCAGTATTGTGCATGGCATAGCAGTCGTTAAAAGTGATGGTAGGCTTGGTCTTGTCGCCCAATCCCAGATTGAACTTGCCCACCATGTTGCTACCTGTGCTGGCGCCCTTCTCACCCGACTCACCACGATACATGGTAGCCACACAACCATTCTTAGCATCCATGCTGAAGGTCATGTAAGAATCCATGTAAGGATCAGTCTCAGGAATCAGCCAGCTCTGGAAGCCTGGATCCCAGTTTGGTTTCCAGTTGTCAGAACCGAAGAGGATGTCCTTGTAAACGGCATTAGCCTCGTCGTCAGCAGTATAGCCCTTACCGTCACCATCAGGATCATAAGGAGAGCAATACATTACAGGACCCGTACAGCGGCCGATATTGTAATTGCCATCACAAGGATACCATTTCTTGCTGACACCCGCAGCAAGCGTCTCGGCAGATGGGAAAGCCTCGCCCGTCTTGTAATCCTTGTCAGCCAGGAGGAACCACTTGTCATCGCTCAGGAGAGAGAAGTCGTTCTTTGCCAAATTGAACTGATAAGGTTCACCATAAACGATACCACCCGGAGTTTCCACGCCGAAGGTTACCTCATAATCGCCGGCAAAAGGCAATTCTACATTCAAAGTCTGCTCCGACTTACGTCCCACAGGAGTTACCCAAAGCGGAGTGGCATCAGGAATCTTAGATTCCAGCTTCACGATGTTACCTTCTATGGTAACCGTATAAGCCTTACCCTCCACCAAATCTTCTGGAGAGTATGTCTTCTTGCCAAATCCGAAATCTTCTGGAGAGCAAGATGCCAACAAGAAGACTGCCATGGCAACAAGAAGCGTATATATAAGATTATGTATTTTCATATCTTCTTATTATTAAATGTTTATTATATTACCTACCCCGCTTTACCATCCGGCATTCTGAGTAAGAACGTTACCGGAAAGCGTAATCTGAGTATTAGGAATCTGCATCAGCCCCTTCTTGCTGGTAAAGTTGTCAACAGCAAACTTGGTTGCAGTCTCCACTCCACCATTCTTGACCTTGGCACCATTCTGAGCCTTGGCAATCTCCTGTGCAGCGTAAGAACCATCCTTGCCGTAACGCATCAGATCCCAGAAGTGAACACCTTCGAAAGCCAATTCGATGGCACGCTCCTTACGGATATTCTCAATGCTGTAGTCTTCAGGATCGAGTCCCACACGGGCACGTACCTTGTTCAGACCATCGGCTGTACCATTCAGCTCAGAGTGCATCAGCAGTACATCGGCATAACGCATGATGGTATAATCCTGATAGTAAGTGATGTTCTGGTGCTGTTCACCCAACTTGAAGCCCACCTCCTGGCGAGTGCCATCGGCAAAGCACATTGGCGCATACTTGCGGGTATAATAACCTGTATATTCATAAGAGTCAGACTCATCTGCCGTGAAACCGGCATCCTTGCAGCTCCAAACACAGGCACTGAAACGAGGATCGTTTCTGAACTGCTCTACGAAATAAGGAGTAACAGAGCAAGCTCCCCAACCGCTGGCAATGCAGACATCAGTAGCACAACGGTTACGAGGACCCAGATATACCGAGAAGGTATTACCATCTCCATTGCCATTGTAATCCTGGGTAGAGTTCAGCTTCAGGTTCAAGACAATCTCCTTAGAAAGACTACCCTGTCCTGCCTTCCAGGTCTTTCCGTCATACCACTTGCCCGCATAGGTTGTTTCCCAGGCATAGCTGCCTGCAGAAGAAGCATCCTTGGTACAGGAAGGCATCCAGAAATCAGCATAGTTCTTCTCCAACTCATAGCCACCGTTTTCTACCACATCATTGATAGCAGCAGTAGCCTCAGCCTTGGAACATGCAGGATGCTCCTCGCCATAATAACCTGTATAATAAAGGTACGCGCGAGCCAGCAAAGCCTCAGCAGCATACTTGGTGATGCGACCATCATTGGTATCACGGTCTTTCAACGGATAAGCATCGGCAGGAATATTGGCAGCTGCAAACTTCAAGTCATCGAAGATAGCCTGATATACTTCCTTCACTGGAGTACGTGGGATGTTTGCCTCAGAAGGTTCGAGCAACAAAGGCACATCACCAAACAAACGGGCGAGATCGAAATAGAGGATGCCACGAAGGGCACGAGCCTCACCCATGATACGGCCTTCGGTCTTTGTATCGCCATTCCACTTGATGGTAGCATCAGCCTGAATCAGCTGATTGCAACGATAGATAGCTTGATAATAATTCTTCCAATCCGTATTGAAGAGATCGGTATATGATGGAGCAACTGTCAAATCAAACTGATCGATGGCATTATTGTTCTTGGCATCAGAAAGACCCAGGCCAGCGAAAGCCTGCTCAGAGGCAAACTCAGCCGTCAGGTACATGCCGACACCTTCATCGCTCAATGTACGCTGCCATCCATCGTAGCAGCCTATAAGATCCATGTCTGCTGCAGCTGGTGTGCTGTAAGCAGTCTCGGAATTCATCTTTGTCTTAGATGAAGTGTCCAGGAAGTCATCGCATGACGTCAAAGCCAGGGAAGAGAGAATCAGGGCACTCATCAATATATGTTTCTTATTCATATTACTTTCTGTTAAAGAGTTAGAATGCAAGATTTAAACCAACGATGAAAGTACGTGGATGTGGATAGTAACCCATATCAACACCTGATACCCAGGCATCACTGCTGTTGCCATCTGTACCATTGAAGGAACCGATTTCCGGATCCATACCATCATACTTGGTCAGAGTAAAGAGATTCTGCACCTGGAAATAGAGGCGCATCTTAGAGAGTCCCTTCCAAGAGATGAGCTTCTTGAAATCATAACCCATGGTCAGGTTCTGCAAGCGGATGTAGTCGCCATCCTGCAAGTAGAGGTCTGAGAACAACCAGTTACCAACGTCACCATAGGTAACACGAGGAATCTCATTGCTGGTACCCTCACCTGTCCAGCGCTTCAGGATTCTGCGGCTGTAGTTAGCCTGAGATGAGCTAGGATCACGGTAAGACTGTGCAATCTGGAAACCGGCAGCACCTGTGAAGTTAGCACTCAGGTCAAAGCCCTTCCATGCCAGGTTGACATTGAAACCGAAAGTATATTTAGGAAGACCATTACCCAAGTCAACCTTATCGCTGGCATTGATAACGCCATCATGATTTACATCCACATACTTCACGTCACCAGGCTTTACATCTGCCTGATAAATACCGTTACCGGCTGCTATCCAATCGTTGATTTCCTTCTGGTTCTGGAAGAGTCCGGCAGTCTTGTAACCCCAGAAGTAACCGATGGCGTGACCATTCTCTGCACGGTAGAACTCCTCGGCATTCTGAAAAATCTGATTGTCCTTACCATGGATGATACCATCAAGAGTTGGGATATTACCTACTTCATTATGGTTGTAGGCAAAGTTGGCACCTACACTGTAAGTGAAGTCTCTTCCGATGTTGTCATTCCAAGAAAGTCCAACTTCGATACCCTTGTTCTTAACATCACCACCATTGATGACAGGACCACCGGTACCTGCAGTAGCCCGGATAGGCGCCTGAACCAACCAGTCCTTGGTGCTCTTGATATAACCATCGAGAGTCAATGAAAGGCGCTGACGGAGGAAACGGGCATCCAAACCTACGTTATACTGCTCTGAAGTCTCCCACTTCACCTTCTCATTAGCCAGACGCTCGGTATAAGCACCCATCACCCAAGCATCGGTACCACCTGTAGCACCAAAGTTGTAGTTGGTATTGGATGTGGTAACAGGAGCCAGATACTGATAGCAGTTGATGTTGGCATTACCAACCTGACCCCAAGAGAGACGAAGCTTCAGGAAATCCAACCAGGAAGCGGCAGGCTTCATGAAATCTTCCTCAGTCAATGTCCAACCGGCAGAAACTGAAGGGAAATAACCCCAACGATGTCCCTTGGCAAACTTAGAAGAACCATCGGCACGCATGGTAGCATTCACCATGTAGCGATCCTTCCAAGACCAACCCAAACGGGCGAAGAAAGACTGACCACGGGTAGCATCGTAAGGACCACCACTAACCTTGCGGTCGGCATGTCCCTTCTCGGTATTCTCAACATAAGCATGCTCCCAGTCATCAAAACCAGCAGTCAGGTTCACACCATAACTACCTGTTGACTCACCATCATACTTGGTAGTCTCACTACCCAGCAAGGCACTGATATGATGATCCTTGATATCGAAATCGTAAGTCAGGGTATTGGTCCAAACCAGGGAAGTACCATTGCCATTGCTCTGGTTCACCTTGGTGATACCATTACCGCTCTGAGGAGTAAACTTATAAATAGGAGTAAATGAACGATAGTTAGAGCCTCCATAGCTCAAACCGAATACGGTTTTGAACTTCAGGTTCTTGATAGGTTCAATCTGCACATATACATTCGCATCAACCGAAGTATTCTTGCTCTGGTTGTAGCGATTCATCATCATAGTACCATAAGGGTTACCATCATTCTTGTTCCAGTCGGAATCAACGGTAGAATAATAGTTACCATCTGCATCATACACTGGTACCAAAGGTGAAGTAGAGAATGCACTGCGGAGGTTGTTGTTATAGATATTGCCGGTACTCATGCCACGGCTATCCTTATAAACAAAACCAACGTGCTCACCGATAGTTACCAATCCATTCCACATCTTGTGTTCAGAATTGACACGAAGGTTATACCTCTTATAATAAGAAACGTCAGAACCGCCGATAAGACCGTCCTGTCCTGTATAACCACCAGATATAGAATAAGTAGATGTCTTGCTACCACCGGTAAAAGCCAAACTGTGGCTAGTGGTCAAGGCACCATTGTCTACAGCCTGGTCAATCCAGTCTGTATTATAAACATTACCATTTGCATCACGGATAGCACTGAGAGAAGTCCAGTCGATAGGCGACATGTATGAGTTCAGCAACGCCTCATCCATAATCTGCATGTACTGGTTAGCATTGAGCATTTCAAACTTACGGCCCAAAGTCTGCCAACCTACATAGCCATCGTATGTAATCTTAGATACACCCTCCTTACCGCTCTTGGTAGTAACAAGGACTACACCATTGGCAGCCTGTGCACCATAGATAGCAGCAGAAGCAGCATCCTTCAAGACGTCGATGCTCTCGATGTCGGCAGGGTTCAAGGTTGTGATATCACCACCCACACCATCAATCAGATAAAGAGGCTGCGAATTACCTACAGTACCCAAACCACGGATGGTAACACTCATGGAAGCACCAGGCTGTCCAGAAGTTGAAACGATGTTAACACCAGGAGTCTGTCCCTGCATGGCAGAAAGAGGGTTGGTGGTGTTGAGTTTGGCGATGTCGTCACCCTTCAACTGAACGGTAGCACCTGTCACCAGCTTTTTCTTCTGAACACCATAACCAACGACAACCACCTCGTCGAGCGACTGCTTGTCTTCGAGGAGAGTTACGTTGATGACCGAACCTGTAACTTTCACCTTTTGGGTGATAAAGCCCAGGTAAGAAACTTCGAGCGTCTGTCCATTCTTTGCTGAGATGGTAAAGTTACCATCCAGGTCGGTTACTGCACCGTTTCTTGTTCCCTCGACCATGACACTTGCACCAATCAGTGGTTCATTGTCACTGCCAGAGATAACAGTACCCTTAACCGTCTGAGCATTTAGGACACCTGCTCCGATTCCTAGCATTGCCTGGATTGCCAACATGAGGGCTACCAGCGCAACCTTACAGAGCATTCGGCTCTGCGAGAATTTCTGAGATGTTTTTCTCATAATTACGTTAGGTTTAAATTAATAATTGTTCATTTTTGGTTTAATATTGTTCCTATCATCGGGTAGGTTCATATTGCCCTATATAAATAAGGTGGAGCCGCTCCGAAGAGCGACACTCCTTGATTTATCGTTGCAAAATTTGTTTTTGATGGGGCAAAGATAAGGAAAAAACAAATACGCATAGGTGCATTATTGTTAAAAGGATACGTATAAAATGTTGCATCGTCCTCCTTTCTTAACCAAAAAAGCACCAAAACAGAGCATTTTATCTGTTTGGGTGCCGTATTTTCTAAAATTCTGACACTTTTTATAAAAAAAGCTAAACCTGCTTTTCTTGCTGGGAATGATACTGAATCAGGCCCGGCATAGGAGCCTGCAATATCTTTTTGATGGTGAGATGATGCTCATCACACATCACATTCCGCAATGGCGATTCGAAGTAATGGGCGATGCTTCCCACAAAGCCAACGGCTGGCACTTCCTCACCCAAAGATAAATCCCATGCCTTTACGCCCGGTTCCAACTGAGAGATGTCTTCGGCACTCGCCTTTACATATTTGATATAAGGCTGGAGATTCTTCTCGTAGAAATCATTGAAGTTGCCAAGCACTACCCGATAGAGTGCCATCGCCTCGTTCAGTTCGTCGGTACCATTCTCATGCTTCTCGCCCTCGGCTATCTGCTGAGAGATGAAGGGACAGAGGGATGCTAGGAATCGGTTGGCTAGCGGTTCGCGATACACCTTATTAATAATAGTAGGATAATCCAAGCCCGACCACTCCAGAAACTTCTTCTTCATTGCGGTAGACAAGGTTCCCTTGAAGATGCCGTTCAGGAACAACTTGCCCAGTACGGCACCACTACCCTCGTCGCCCAGGATGTACCCCAATGGTGGCGTATTCATCACCATGCGCTGACCGTCATAGAGACAACTGTTGGCACCCGTTCCCAAGATACAGGCGATGCCAGGCTTGTTGCCAAAGAGGGCTCTCGCCGCTCCTATCATATCCCCCTCAGCTTCTACCTTGGTCCCAGGAAAAGCCTGCTGCAGGAGTGAAGTCATCCGTGGCTTCATCGCCTCGGTCACACCGCTGCCGTAGAAATATACTTCCTGTGGTGATTCCGGCAAGATGAGTTCCGATTTCAGAATCTGAAGCACCTCGTCATCCTGCATGTGAATAGGATTGATGCCCTGCGTCTTGCAAGTCATCACTACATTGCCCTGCCCGTCGGTCAACGACCAGTCGGTCTTGGTACTGCCACTGTCTGCTATGAGTATGTTCATTGTCTTATCTTTTAAAATGCCCTACAAAAGTACGGAATTTCGATGAAATATCGCAAAGATATAGTAAAAAAGATGCTTCATCTGGCTGATTATCTTAAAAAACGCATCTTATTCTTTGATTTTTCACGAATTATTAATAACTTTGCAGACAAATAGACTTAATATGAAAAAGAAACTATATATTCTCATCTTGCTGATGGTGGCTTTCGTGCTGCCAAGCAATGCTGTGCTCAAGGAAGCCAACCTGGATACAACGCTCTATATGCTGCGCACCGAGTTGACCAACTACCACATCGACCTGGAAAAGCAGAACAAGGTGGCAAAGGCACAACAGCAGCAGGTTATCGCCGAACTGATCAGCATCGTAAGACAAGCTGACCAGAACTCCATCATGCTCTATTCCCAGCGAAACGGATACGTATTCGACATGACCTACGCCTGCCATGAGGCTACCGAACAGTTCAGAAAGTTCAAGTCGAAGGCGGTGCCGTTCAGGCAGATGATCAAGGAAACCAATATGGAAGTGGCGCGATACGACTCCCTCATCAATTATCTCTACGGCATGAACAGCATGTTCCTGAGCGACGAGGCACAGGTAAACCGCAACGTAGACCTGACCCTTGCCGTGAACATCCGCCGACAACTGGTAGAAAAGCAGGAACAGTTGCAGCTATACGTGATGGCATACGACAGGACCGACAAGAAACTGAAGGCTCTCAACGACTATGCCAACAAGCGATACAGCGATATCCAGAACAGCATCTTCAACAATGGAGGCGACAACTATCTGCATATCCTATGCAATATCGGCTTGAACTACAACGAGGCAAAGACCTCTGTAGCAGAGAAATACAAGCGGGCACCAGGCATGATGTCGCAATGGGATGTACGCATCATCTTCATCCTCTTCGGCATCATTGCATTCTATGGTCTCATCTCCGTCTTCCTCAATCTTTTTGCCATCCGCATCGTGCTCACCCAACTGATGAAGCACGGTATGTTCCAGAACAGAAAGGAGAGTTTCATGGCAAAACGCCCTTGCCTCATCATGGCAATGACGGTGGTGACCTTCGCTGCCATCCTGGGCATCGTACGCATGACGGTTACCCAGAACTTTGTGGTAATGGCAAGCCAGTTGCTGGTGGAGTTTGCATGGCTGATTGGTGTCATTCTGGTATCTATCCTGCTACGTGTGGATAATGACAAGATTAAGAACACCTTCCGCATCTATTCTCCACTGATGCTGATAGGCTTCATCGTCATCGTTTTCCGTATCATCCTGATACCAAACGATTTGGTGAACTTTATCTTCCCTCCTATCCTTCTATTCTGCTCCCTGTGGCAGTGGAATGTGATAGCCAGGAAGCACAATCAGGTGCTGCGTACCGACAAGACATACGCCTACATCTCGCTTGCCGTCTTTGCGGTAACTACCGTCAGTGCTTGGGTAGGTTTCACCCTGCTCGCCGTACAGATTATTATCTGGTGGACCATGCAGCTCACCTGCGTGCTCACCATCACCTGCTGCAAGGGATGGCTCAGCGTATATGCCAAGCGCAGAAACCTGCGCAGCTTGGCTATCACCGAGAAATGGGGCTATCGCTTCGTATATAAGGTGTTGCTGCCTATCTCGGGCGTGCTCTCCTTCATCGTCTCCATCTATTGGGCAGCAGATGTGTTCAACATGAGCGACACCACCTGGGAAATCTTCAACAAGAACTATATCCATACCACCAACTTCACGGCTTCGCTCTATAGCGTTTCGTGGGTGGCTTGCCTCTACTTCCTGTTTAACTATATCAATATCACCACGGTAGATTTGATGCGCCATCATTTCGAGAAGACTGATCCGGCATCGGCAGCTTCCAAGATTGTGATGTTCAAGAATGTGTTGCAGGTCATCGTATGGGGTATCTGGCTGATGATTGCCCTGAGCGTATTCGAGGTAGGAAAGTCATGGCTGCTTGCCATCTTTGCCGGTTTGTCAACCGGTCTGGGTTTTGCATCCAAGGATATTCTCGAGAACATCTACTACGGCGTATCCCTGATGATGGGCCGTGTGAAGGTGGGTGACTATATCATCTGCGACGGCACCCGTGGTAAGGTGAGCAGTATCAGCTATACCTCTACCATGCTGGAGGCTATCGACGGTTCGGTCATCGCCTTCCAGAACTCGCAGCTGTTTTCCAAGAACTACAAGAACATGACCAAGAACCATGGTTATGAGCTGGATGCGCTGGAAGTAGGCGTGGCATACGGAAGTAACATCAAGGAGGTGAAGCAGATTCTCATCAAGGAATTGCTGAAGCTCGACTGCATCAATAAGGAAAAGGGCGTAAAGGTATTGCTCAAGAGTTTCGACGACAGCTGCATCACCCTTAAGATTGTGGTATGGGTCAACGTGCTTACCCAAGCCCTCGACGACGCCACCATCATGGAGTGCATCTACGATACGCTGAACGAGCACAATATCGAGATTCCATTCCCACAGCGTGAGATTACAATTAAACAAGTTAATAATTAACAGTTTATAGTTGATAGTTGATAGCGGGATAGCCCCCTATTAACTATAAACTATAAACTATAAACTTTAAAAAATATGGCAACATTTATAGCAGGACCATGCGTCATCGAGTCGATGGAGCTGTTGGATACAGTGGCTCAGGAACTCGTACGCATCAACCATAAATTAGGGACAGACATCATATTCAAGGCTTCTTTCGACAAGGCCAACCGTACCAGCATCCACTCTTTCCGTGGTCCAGGCCTGGAAAAGGGACTCCAGATGCTCAGCGACATCAAGTCAAAATATGGTCTTCGCATCACTACTGATATTCATGAGAGTTATCAGGCTGAGGCTGCGGGCGAGGTATGCGATATTCTCCAGATTCCAGCTTTCCTCTGCCGCCAGACCGACTTGCTCGTATCTGCCGCCAAGACAGGCAAGATTGTCAATATCAAGAAGGCACAGTTCCTGAGCGGAAGAGACATGAAATATCCTGTGGAGAAAGCATTGGAAAGTGGAGCCAAGGAAGTTTGGCTCACCGAACGTGGCAACTGTTTCGGCTACAACAACCTGGTGGTTGACTTTCGCAACATCCCTGACATGAAGGAGATTGTACCTAATGTGATCATGGACTGCACCCACAGCGTGCAGCGCCCTAGTGCCGGCGACGGCAAGACCGTGGGCGACCGCAAGTTCGTTCCGGCGATGGCATTGGCAGCCAAGGCATTCGGAGCTACGGGTTACTTCTTCGAGGTACATCCTGACCCAGACCAGGGATTATCAGATGCAGCCAACATGCTGGAATTAGACAAATTAGAATCTCTTATCCAGGAACTTTTATAAGTGAAGAGGAAAAGTAAAGAACTAAGAATTCAAATGTTATAGAAATGACCGATAAGAATAATAAGATAGATGACAAGGTGGTACGTGGTTATGGCGAACAGGCTCTGAGAGACGAGGCACAAGCCATTCTCGACCAGATACCTTATCTGGATGACAATTTTGAAAAGGCAGTGGATATGATGTACCATTGCCAAGGCAAGATTATCGTTACCGGTGTGGGCAAGAGTGGACACGTGGGTGCCAAGATTGCCGCTACCCTAGCCTCAACAGGTACGCCTGCTTTCTATATCAATCCGCTGGATGTATACCATGGCGACCTCGGTGTGATGACCGACAAGGATGTGGTGCTGGCACTGAGCAACAGCGGTCAGACCGATGAACTGCTCCGTTTCATCCCGATGGTGCTCCACATGAATGTACCGATTATTTCGATTACGGGAAATCCGGATTCCCTGCTGGCGAAATATTCCAACCATCATATCACCGTGAAGGTGAAGAAGGAGGCTTGTCCGCTGAACCTCGCCCCTACCAGCAGTACCACTGCGGCTTTGGCGATGGGCGATGCCCTGGCAATAGCCCTGATGCAGGTACGCCACTTCAAGCCTCGCGACTTTGCCCAGTTCCATCCGGGCGGCGAATTGGGTAAGCGACTCCTGACCACCGCCGAAGATGTGATGCGCAGCGACGATATGCCTATCATTCCTAAGGATATGCACCTGGGTGAGGCTATCATCCACGTGAGCAAGGGCAAACTGGGACTGGGAATCTCGCTTGATGAAGACCAGCGTGTCATCGGCTTGATTACCGATGGCGATATCCGTCGTGCCATGGAGAAATGGCAGGCTGAGTTCTTCAACAAGACCGTTAGCGACATCATGACCACCACCCCAAAGATGGTTACTCCGAAGACCAAGATTTCGGAGATTCAGCGCATTATGCACAAATACAAGGTGCATACGGTGCTCGTAGTAGATAAGGATAATCATTTGAAAGGCATTGTAGATCACTATGCCTGCATGGTATAATTTTTTAGGCACGGATTACACGGATTACACGGATTTATAGATAACACGGTTATAGATAAGATGAGATATTTTTTATTAATAGCGACATTATGGCTGTCTTGTTCGCTGTGCAGCGCACATACCAGCGATTCATTAATAGTCAACCAGCTTCGTGGGAAAGGCATCAGTTTTTCCCACGATAACTCTGTTACGCTCCTGATGAGCGGACAGGAGAAGTTCGACGACATGTTTCAGGCGATTCGCCAAGCCAAGCACAGCGTTCACTTGGAATATTTCAACTTCCGCAACGACAGCATCGCCTCCCTCCTCTTCGACCTTCTTGCCCAGAAGGTGAAGGAAGGCGTCAAGGTAAGGGCATTGTATGACGGATTCGGAAACTCATCCAACAACAAACCTTTGAGAAAACGACATCTCAAGGAAATCCGTGCCAACGGTATCGAGATTTATGAATACAAACCCCTGAAGTTTCCATGGGTGCATGCCGTTTTCAACCGTGACCACCGGAAAATCGTAGTCATCGACGGACAGATAGCCTATACGGGCGGTATGAACGTAGCCGACTATTATATAAAAGGTACGAAGGTGGTGGGCGAATGGCACGATATGCACTGCCGCATCGACGGAAGCGAGGTGAATACCCTGCAGAAAATATTCCTCAAGATGTGGAACAAGGTAAGCGGACAGCATATTGATGGTGAAGAATACTATCGCAAGGAGAAGAAGGACTATCTGGTAGAGAATCTCAAACCCGATACCACCGCCACGGCTTATCGCAAGACGGTGGGTATCATCAACAGAGAGCCACATATCTCGAAGGATATCATCCGCTATTTCTACGTGAACGCCATCAACGACGCACAGGATAGCATCAAAATCATCAGTCCCTACTTCACCCTGAGCCACAAGCTGAAGAAGGCACTGAAGAATGCAGCAAAAAGGGGCGTAAAGGTGGAAATCATGCTCTCTACCCGAAGCGATATTCCTTTGACACCAGATTGCGGCTTCTATAATGCCCACAAACTGATGAAGGCGGGATGCGATGTATGGATGTACACGCCGGGCTTCCACCACACCAAGATTATCATGGTAGATGGCAAGTTCTGCACCGTGGGAAGCGCCAACCTCAATGCCCGAAGTCTGAGATGGGATTACGAGGAGAATGCAGTGATTGTAGATTCATGCACCACCGACCAACTGGACCAGCTCTTCAACAAAGAGAAGAAAGACAGTTTTCTGCTCAACGAGAAAAACTGGCGAGAGTGGCGCACAGGCTGGCAAAGATTCAAGGGATGGTTTGCAGCCACCTTCCTGACCCCTTTTCTATAAATATATTAAAAAAGAAGATATAATGAATGAAGAAATGATGAAAGCAATGGCTGGGAAATCAATGCCCGAACTAGCCATTGTAGATAATAATACGCTGGCAGCATTGGGACTGAAAAGTCTGCTGGAAAGTGCTATTCCGATGGTAAGAATCAAAACCTTTGGTACATTCGGTGAATTTGAATCGAATGCACCCGATCGGTTCATGCACTATTTCGTGTCGATGCATGTGCTTCTTTCCCACCGCAATTTCTTCATCGAGAACCGCCACCGTCCTCATACCATCGTGCTCACCCCCTGCAATGACCTCAATTCACAACTGCAAGGTTTCCATTGCATCTGCACCAATGTTCCGGAAACACAGCTCATCAAGCAACTGATGAGCCTGCAGCGTTCGGGACATCCTCATGGAGAACATCTCCCAATGATGAACTCAGCTGATTCTAAGGAGAAAGCCCTGTCGGATAGAGAAATCGAGGTACTTTCGCTGGTGGCACAAGGCAAAATCAACAAAGAAATTGCCGATCAGCTCTGCATCGGACTCACCACAGTGATTACTCATCGCAAGAATATCCAGGAAAAATTAGGAATTAAAAGCGTTTCTTCACTCACTATCTATGCCGTGATGCATGGATATGTGGATATCAACAGGATATAAAGGCATCTGAGTATCCCCCTAAATGGTGATACCCGGTTTTCAGATACCTACATATAATGATAATGCCTTCCCCGCAAACAGCAGGGAAGGCATTATCATTTTATAAAAAATAACATTTCAATGATGACTGTTCCTAAGGAAAAACTAGAGTTTCACTGTAGAAATGTCAACCAGATTGTTCACGATGGCATAAATTGTCAAGCCCGCAGGAGAATGAATCTGAAGCTTTCGGGCGATGTTTCTGCGGTGGGTAATCACCGTGTTGATGGAGATATAAAGGTGATCGGCAATCTCCTTGTTGGTCATTCCCTGAACCAAAGCCACTATCACATCTTTCTCTCTATCGCTCAACTGTTCGTCGTTCATCGGAGTCTGATTAATCATGCTCGAAATCTTAGCACTCACATCATTCTGCTTCAGTTTTATTTCTGCATTTCTTACGGCAGGAATAAAGATTTCTTCCTCCACCTCAGAATGATGCTTCAGCCATTCCTCATTATTGTAGATGTCATAGAGGGTGGCACTCAGCTGGTTGTTATGCAGTCCATCCGAAGGCAGATACTTGATGATGATACTCTTCAACTCCTTCAACTTTAAGTCCACCTGAGCATGATGCTTCGAGAAGGTCTCGATATCGAAGTTCGCACTGGCATTACCATCGATAAGTGCCTGAACATAAGGAAATACCATCTTTTCCTCATACTTCATGTGATTGGTGATGCTATGGGCATAGTCATCATAAAGCTTGAGGATAAGGCGTGCCAGATTATCCTTTTCATCCAGCGCTTCAACCAGTTCCTTACGGATAAACGGCAACTGGAAATCTATGTAATAGGCATGCGATGCCTTGAGATAATGCAAGAGGGTTGGCAGCGACAAACGGTCGGCATTGTCATACTCCTTGTAACCATTAATCGTCAAGTTTACCACGGACAGGAAAGTATAAGTATCTACCTTCTGCTCGTCGCAAACCTCACGCACAGTCTTGTCGCCAAAGCCCAGGTTGATACCGAAGCTACCGAGGCTCTGCAAGATGTTGTAATTGTCTCTAATGATGCTGATCATCTTGTCGTCAGCTTCATACATCTTCTGATTTTTCATCTTCTTTTATTCTTAAATGAAAACATCCTTGTATCAAGAACATTCATAATGTTTCTATTTCGGGTGCAAATATACAAAAAAGTTTCGAAACTCGCAATACCTAGAAATGGGGATGCCGCAGTTTACCGATTTTTAGGTATTGCAAGATATTTTAAAACTCCGTACCTTTGCACCCGAAATCGAGAAAGAGCGCGGTGATGATTGCCACTCCCGAGCGGCAGAGCTGCGTAATTCCTTATCATGCCTCATGGCTTTAAGGAGATACTAGGCCTCTAAAGTGTCGAGACCGCAAGCAGACATCCGCGCTCTTTTCTTTATTATATTAAGGATAATACGATAACAATAAATTCAAAATAATAAAGATGAACAGTTTAAGAATTGGATTGATGTCAGCTGCCCTGGTTGCCGGTTTGGCAACGGCAAGTGCACAAACTGTGGCTGCCGATAGTGTGATGC
>ERZ1026846.244-NODE-244-length-42686-cov-6.798316_pt1 | contig 42686 bp, 38 predicted proteins | sample MGYA00380153_ERZ1026846 | MGnify/ENA primary metagenome ERZ1026846 (study PRJEB33269, sample SAMEA4719789) | human gut metagenome | biome: human-associated habitat; feature: organic feature; material: feces | place: Cameroon | collected 2013-10 ...
CAGAAAGTCCTGATTTCTTGCGAAATCAGGACTTTTTCCGCACTTTTGTGTCCAATATCTTACTTGCCGTTTTTTCTGACCCAAACGCTGACCCCAACGGGAGCGGATATAGACGCTCCGTCAGTTCTCTATAGCAGACAATGGTCGAGTGCTTTATACACCGCTGCTCCTTTAGGCCGATCACATAGTTGCAGTATTCTTCAAATCTCAGACGGCTGTCGGAGGTCGCGCCCTCTCGGCACTCTTTTTCAAAGGTCGCGGCGAAAGCCTCGGCCTTTTTTCTTGCGCTCTTTTCCGTCCATGTGGGCGAGACATCAAAAGCCGCCGTCCACGGCTTGAGCTGCTTGCCGTCAGCACCACGGCCACGGTGGACGCGGATGGAGTAGGAGATCAGCTTGCCGGATTTGTCCCGGCGTTCTTGAAGGTTAGCCATCTCACATCCTCCATTCATTTTTGAGCAGTTCAACCTTAAACAATGAAAACGCACAAATTTCTAACAAGGTATTTTCTATTGTCTGAATACTTCCGTTCCAAATAACATCATCGCCCCGTCTAATTTCTACACTTCGATCTTCAAACACAAACCCTCTTGTCTTACGAGACCCTTGAGGTGCTCTACCGCAGCGAGAGCGGCGACCCGATCCTGCTGTTCGTCTCCAACGATCTGGGGACTGTCCCCACCGATACCACGGAGCTGCTCTTGACCGACAGTCACCCCGATACCCTGAGCTGGTATCCCATCCCCGGAATCGTGGCGCTGCCCTACGACTCCGAGAACGAACGGAGGCTGGCCTACGACTTCACCTTTTACTCACAGGAGGGGAACGACGGCTTCGGCAGCGACATCGGCTGGACGTGTCCCTCCGGCTCCCAGCTGACGCAGGAGGTATGGGCGTGGCAGGGAAATACGGATAAGCCCGCTCTGGCCACTCTGGAGCTGCACGCCAACAGCAGTCAGGAGGACTATTGGGGCGCGGCGACCTTCACCTGGTGGTACGAAAGTGACTTCGTCACACCGGAGGAGGTCTATGAAGGCGAATGGGGGCTGACCGCCAACGGGGAATACTCCGGCGTACTGATGCTGGATATGACCCGCACCGGCGGCAAGAGATACACGCCCGGCGAGACGGAACGGATCATCCACGATGGCTTCATCGTGCAGGTTCCCATGGCCTTCGAGGACTACACCTATCTGTCCGTCGACAAGGGACAGCACGGCTCCTATCTGCCCATTCAGATGGAGCCGGGGACACGGTGATCTACTTCTATCCCTGGTAGGGCATATAAGCGACAAAGCGATCTGGCGGCGGGCAGATACTGTCCGCCGCCCTTTGTATCCTGAAAACCACTCACTGGGCGAGTGGTTTTCGGGATACAAAAAGGGAAGGCCCGTACGGGCCTTCCCTTGCTTTTCATTGATCGCTACGCGGGCAGGCTGCTGCCCGCGGGACGGTCATTTGCGTTTGGCGGAGTCCACCACCACCGCCTGGGCGGCGGCCAGCTTCAGGTCGTGGCGCAGGCGCAGGGGCGGCAGCTGCTGGCGCAGCAGCTCCACGGACAGGCCGTACTGCTTGGACAGCTCGGCGTACTTGGCGTTCACGTCGGCCTCGGAAATGTCGATGCCCTCCCGGCGGGCGATCTCGGTCATGGCCAGCTCATAGCGCGCCGCCGCGGCGGCCTGCTCGCGGGCGTGGTCACGCAGCTGCTCCATCGTGGTGTTCCCCATCTCCAGATACTGCTCCAGGGACACGCCCTGGGCCTGCAGGTGGCCGCGCAGCTCGTTGATCAGCCCGTCCAGCTGGTTCTCCACCATGGCGGCGGGAATGGTAACGGTCATGGCCTCCGTCACCTGGCGGATCAGGTCATTGGCGAACTGCTCGGCGGCCTGGGCCTGCTTTTTCTGCACCGCCGTCTCCATGACGGCCCGGCGCAGGGCAGAGACATCGGCAAAGCCCTGCCGGCGGGCGAAATTATCGTCCCACTCCGGCATGGCCCGCCGGGTGATCTGGTGGACCTTGATATGGAACACCGCGTCCTTGCCGGCCAGCTCCGGGACGTACTCCGTGGGGAAGGTGACCTTTACGTCGCGCTCCTCGCCCACGGCGGCGCCGGCCACCTGCTCCTCAAAGCCGGGAATGAAGTAGCCGCTGCCCAGCAGCAGGGGATACTGCTCGCCCTTGCCGCCCTCAAAGGGCACGCCGTCCACAAAGCCCTCGAAGTCCAGCGTCACCTCGTCGCCCATGGCGGCTCTTTCCGGATGCTGCACATCGGGGTTGGCCCGGGCGTACTCGTCCAGGGCGGCCTCGGTATCGTCATTGCTCAGCTCTACCTGGGGATAGACGGCGGACAGGCCCTTGTACTGGCCCAGCTCCACCTCCGGGTACAGATCGATAACGGCTGCGAAGGTGTAGCCGTCGGGGCCGATGGTCTCCACCGACAGGGTGGGGGTCCCGGCGATCTGGATATCGCTCTGGCTGATGGCCTCCACCAGCGCCTGGGGATAGGTGTCGTTGACGGCCTCCTGGTACAAAAACTCGGGGCCGTAGGCCTGTTCCAGGTTTTCACGGGTAGGCTCGCCGGCCACGGGGCAGACGGACTTGACGCCCTGGTAGCATTTGGCCAGGGACGCCTGCCAGGTGTCCTTGTCCACGGCGATAGTCAGGCGCACCTGGCGCTGTTCGGGAAGCTCCTCCCGCTTGATGATCTGCATGGCAGTTCCTCCTGTGTCTGTATTGGAGACAGTATACTATACGCCGCCCCGGTTTGTCCAGTCCGTTCAACACCTGCGGCGGTTTGCCTGAGTTGTAAAAATTCTGTGATATTTGCGGGGCGGGGGTTGCCTTTTCCGGGGCGGTTCTGGTACAATACGGGATACGAAATCATCAAGTCTGTCGGAGGGATCGTATGCAGGCGATCAAGCAATTCTTCAAGACCCATCCCCACGCCTGGTGGGGCGCGTATCTGCCGGTCTATCTGGCGATGTTTTTTACCATCGAGCACTTTATTACCGATAACTACTGGGCTACACAGACGGTGCTGGACACCTATATCCCCTTCTGCGAGTGGTTCATCTTCCCCTATGTGTCCTGGAGCCCGCTGCTGGTGGTGCTGGGCATCTATCTGATCCTGAAGGACGCCGAGGGCTTCCGCCGGTATATGTGGTTCATCATGGTGACGTTCACAACGGCGGTGGTGTTCTGCATTCTGGTGCCCAACGGGCAGGATCTGCGTCCGGCGGTGATGGCGCACCACAATGCCGCCACCTGGCTGGTGGAGTACACCTATTCCATCGACACCAACACCAACGTCTTCCCCAGCGTGCATATTCTGGGCTGCATGGCGGCTGTGGCGGCGGTGTGGCACACGCCGGGACTGCGGAAGCCCGGCTGGCGCTGGGGCGTAACGCTGTACGCCATCCTCATCATGGCGGCCACCGTGTTCGTCAAGCAGCACGCGGCCATCGATGTGCTGGCCGGACTGCTGACCGGCGCCATCGCCTATGTGTTCGTGTATGTCATCGTTGGCCGGCGCCGCGACAGGCGGCTGGGCCGGGATTGCTGAAAAAGCGCCCTGCGGGGCGCTTTTTTGCGGCCTTTTTGCGGCGGCAACTTGACAAGTCACATGGCGGCGGGTAAAATGTGAAGTTGGCACACACCCTATATACTAACAAAGGAATGGTATAAAGCTATGGCTAAGGATCAGAGAAATGTAGAGGCGATCACCCCCATGGAGGAGGATTTCGCCAAGTGGTATACGGATATCTGCCTGAAGGCGGAGCTGGTGGACTACGCCAGCGTCAAGGGCTTTCTGATCCTTCGACCTTACGGCTATGCCATTTGGGAGAATATCCAGAAGTACATGGACGCGGAGTTCAAGAAGACCGGCCACGTGAACGTGGCCATGCCGGTGCTGATCCCCGAGAGCCTGCTGAAGAAGGAGGGTGAGCTGGTGGCCGGCTTCGCCCCGGCGGGGGCCTGGGTCACCCATGGCGGCAGCGAACAGCTGGAGGAGCGTCTGGCCTTCCGCCCCACGTCCGAGACGATGTTCTGCGACCACTGGAGCCACGTGCTGCACAGCTACCGTGAGCTGCCCATGCTGTACAACCAGTGGTGCTCCGTCATCCGCTGGGAGAAGACCACCCGCCCGTTCCTGCGGAGCCGCGAGTTCTGGTGGCAGGAGGGCCACACCATCCACGAGACGGCCGCCGAGGCCGAGGCCGAGACGGAGCAGCAGCTGAACTGCTACGCCGACGTGTGCAAAAACGCGCTGGCCATGCCCGTGGTGAAGGGCCGCAAGACCGACAAGGAGAAATTCGCCGGTGCCGAGGCCACCTATACCATCGAGTGCATGATGAAGGACCACAAGGCCCTGCAGTCCGGCACCAGCCACTTCTTCGGCGACAAATTCTCCCGCGCCTATGACGTGACGTTCACCGGCCGGGACAATACCCTGCAATATCCCTTCCAGACCAGCTGGGGCGCGTCTACCCGCCTGATCGGCGCCATCATCATGACCCACAGCGACAACCACGGTCTGGTGCTGCCCCCGGTGATCGCTCCCACCCAGGTGGTGGTGATCCCCATCGCCCAGCACAAGGAGGGCGTGCTGGAGGCCGCCGCCGGTCTGCGCGACCGCCTGACCGCCGCGGGTATCCGTGTCAGCATGGATGACAGCGACCAGTCCGCCGGCTGGAAGTTCGCCCAGTACGAGATGAAGGGCGTGCCCCTGCGTGTGGAGATCGGCCCCAAGGACATGGAGAAGGGTCAGTGCTGCATCGCCCGCCGCGACACCGGTGAAAAGACCTTCGTGCCCCTGACGGAGCTGGAGAACGCCGTGCAGCAGCTGCTGCAGGACGTCCACGACAACCTGTACGCCATGGCGGAGAAGAACCTGGAGGACAACACCTTCGATATGACCTCCTGGGAGGAGGTCAAGGAGATGGCCCAGGGCAAGGGTGGCTTCGCCCGTACCAAGTGGTGCGGCAGCCTGGAGTGCGAGCTGGCCATGAAGGAGAAGGCCGGCGTGTCCAGCCGCTGCATGCCGCTGAAGCAGTCCGGCACCACCGGCAAGTGCGTGGTGTGCGGCAAGGAATGCACCACCGACATCTACTGGGGCGTGGCGTATTAAGAAGAATCAAAAAAGAACAGTCGAAAGGCCGCCTGACACAAGAAAACACACGGTTTTGCCTGTGTCTATCCGGCTGAAATCGACCGCAAAAACGCCCACATGCGTCAGCATGCGGGCGTTTTTGCAGCCAATTTCAGCTCGAATTTACTTTGGCAAAACTGCTTCGCACCGAAAAAGAGCGCGTTTTGTGCAGAGCCGAGGCGCGCCGCCGCAGGCATACTGGATGTCTGTCAAGGCGGCGCAACGATGGGGCTGCGCGAAACTCGCCTTTTGCGGCGTATGTTTTCTTATGCCAGGCGGCCTAAAGGGACTGTTCTTTTTTTGCTATGCTTTCTCCCAGTCCGCGGTGAGGGTGACAGGGACGGTGGTACTCCAGTCCGTTTCGCCGTCGGCGGTTTTGGCAAAGAAGGCGGAGGCGGGCAGAAGGTCCACCCTCTCCCCTGCCGCGTTCAGCCAACCGGCGAAGCGATAGCCGTCGCGGGTGGGCTGCGGGTAGGCGCACAGGTACACGTTGCCGCCGGAGGCCATAGGCACCGCCGCGTCATAGGTAACGGCATTGATGCCGTCGTCCAGCGTCAGGGACCAGGGGTAGCGGCTCTGCTCCGTCTGCCGCCAGGCGGCGCGGAGCACGATCGACCTCTCCCCTGTATCTCCGGGTCTGATGGACGCCGCGAAGTCCGCTGTCAGGGGGTCCGGCACCGTCATCCAGACCTTTCCGCCGGCGGTGTCATACCGGCCCGCCCAGCCCAGGAACGCATAGCCGCCGTTGGGCGGCATCTCCGGCTGCGGCAGCGCCAGGGGCGTATCGGACAGCGCGGCCATGTCCACGGTACCCTCGGCCAGGATCAGGGGCACGCCGCTAGCGTCGAAGGTATCGTTGTATATGGTATAGTGCAGAACACCGGCAAGGGGCTCCGGCTCCGGTTCCGGCGGAACATACGGCTCCTGCTGGACCGGCGGGGTGTCCGGCGTTGCGGGGACGGGGTCCTCCGCTGTGCCGCCGCCGGTGACGGCCACCGCCGTCATGGCCGACAGGCCCACCAGCATAATGGCGATCTTTTTCCACTTGGCGGTCTTCTTTTTCAGCGCGGCGGCACTTTCCGCGGCGGAGGCCTCGCCGGGAAGGACGGTGTCCGGCGGCAGGACCTCCGGCGGGAGGGCAGCGCACTCCGGTGGAGGGGCGGCGTGCTCCTGCGCCAGGGCGAACTCCTTGTTCTTCTCTTCCATGGCTTATTTCATGTGTACGTCCATCTGAGGGAAGGGGCACTCCACACCCAGACGGCGGAAGCCCAACAGCAGCTCACGGTTCAGGGCGCGGGCGCCGGCGTAGATGTTCTTCTCCGCCACCTTCACCCAGAAGCGCAGGACGATGCCGGAGGCGTCCAGCGTCTGAACGCCCAGGTACTGGGGCGTATCCAGCATCACGTCGCCCCGGGCGCGGAAAATATCCTCCAGCAGGGCGGGCAGCTGCGCCTCCAGCTTCTCCAGGTCTGTCTCATAGGGGATGGAGATATCGCTGACAGACCAGGAGTTGTTATCGGAACGGTTGAGGATATTCTTCATCTCCGAGTTGTTGATGATCTTCACATTGCCGCCGCCGTCGGTGATGGAGGTGGTGCGGATTCCGATCTTGGTGACCACGCCCCGGAAACCGTTGACCTCCACGATGTCGCCCACGTTGTACTGGTTCTCCAGCAGCATGAAGGCGCCGATGACCACATCAGCGATGAGGCTCTCGGCGCTGAAGCCGACCACCAGAGCCAGCACGCCGACGCTGGCGATGATGGTGCCCACGTTAACGCCCAGCAGGGACAGACTCTGGCAGACGATGATGATGCCGGCCACATATTTGACCAGGCTGCTCAGCAGCGACAGCACAGACCCGCCGCGGTGGGTGCGGGGCTTGATACCGTGCAGAATGAAGATGACCAGGTTGGACACCAGCAGCACCAGCAGGACCATGACAGCCAGCTTCAGCAGGGCGGTGAGCTTCAGAGAAAAAACAGCCTTCAGCTCCGTGAAGTCAACGATGTCGGTGAAATAGCCCAGGGCCACCACCGCCGCGAGAAGCAGCAGGTAGACAAGCATACGCACAGGTGACTTTTTTGTGCCATCGGATCTCATATCAAGTGACCTCCCCGTTTCATTTGTGTCAATGGTATCTTACCACAAAGTGACAGAAAGTGCAACGAAATACCGGCTGTGTCCACTGGCGGAAAGCGGAAATGCGCCGCAAAATGCGTGAAGAACGGCAGCGCGGTACCGGGAATGACCGGTGGACGGTTTTTTTACAAAAGAGCTCTTGACAACGGCGCCGCAAGGTATTATAATCGGCGCTCTGAGAGAGATAATTGTCTATACTATACAAAAGAAGGGAGCGATTTCTGTGAAAACAGCACATAAAAGAAGGGAGCCCATCGACCTGACCCAGGGGCCGTGCTGGAAGGTGATCCTCCTGTTTTCTCTGCCGGTGATCCTGTCCTACCTTTTGCAGCAGGTGTACTCCATCAGCGACGCGGCCATCGTTGGTCAGACGCTGACCGCCGCCGAGGTGGCCGGCGTCAACGATACCAATTCTCTGGTGTTCATCTTTTTGCAGTTCGCCTTCGGCGTCAGCGCAGGCTTCTGCGTCATCACGTCCTACTATGTGGGCATGCACGACGAACGGGGCGTGCGGCGCTCGCTGGCCACGCAGCTGCTGCTGTCCGCCGCGCTGACGGTGGTGCTGACGGCGCTGGCGCTGGTGCTGCTGGATCCCATGCTGGCGTGGATCAACGTGACGCCCGCCCACCACGAGGTGTACACCGCGGCGCACACCTACTGCGCCATCATCTTCGCCGGTATCGGCGCGCAGCTGTTTTACAACTTCATCTGCTCCTTCCTGCGCGCCATGGGCGATTCCGTGACACCGCTGCTGTTCCTGCTGTTCTCCACGGTGCTGAACGTGGGGCTGGATCTGGCGTTCATTCTGGTGTTCCGCTGGGGCGTGGCGGGCGCAGCCCTTGCCACGGTGCTGGCGCAGCTGGTCAGCACCATCGGCTGCTTTATCTACGCCTTTGTGCGCTATCCGGTGCTGCGCCTGCACCGGGAGGACTGGCGCATCACCATGATGGATGTGAAACGGCACCTGACCCGCGGCATCCCGCTGGGACTGCAATTCTCCGTGCTGGCCATCGGCATCATCGTCATGCAGGGCGGCGTGGTGCAATTCGACATGCGGGACGGCGTGATGGTGTCCAACGCGGCGCAGAATGGCTTTGGCGCAGCCAACCGGCTGTTCAATCTGGTGGCCACGCCCATGAACGCGCTGGGCGGCGCCATGACCAGCTTCACGGCGCAGAATCTGGGCGCAGGTCAGTACGACCGCATTCGCCGGGGCACGCTGCAGGCGCTGGGCATGGTGTCCATTCTGGCGATTCTGGCGGCGGGCACGGGTCTGCTGCTGACAAGGGGCGACTTCTGCTACCATGTGTTCCTCAGCGCCGACAAGGTGACGCCGGACGCGGTGCGCTACGGCAACTCGCTGCTGTATGTGGACTTCTCCATGTACCTGTTTCTGGGCTTCGTCTTTGTGGTGCGCAACTGCGTGCAGGGCATCGGGCGCAGCGGCTTCGTGCTGGGCGCAGGCGCGGCAGAGCTGGTGGCGCGTATCACCGTGTGTCTGGTGCTGCCGGGGCTGTTTTCCGGCGGCGCCGTCAGCGCCGATGCACCGGCCATGGCCTTCTACGCCCTCTGCGCCGCCGACCCCATGGCGTGGATCGCGGCGGATACGGTGCTGTGCATCCCCTTCTTCCGCAACATACTCAAGAAGAACTATGGCTACCTGCGCAGTGGCCGCGCATAAGAGCATAAGAACCTAAAAGGGAGCACCGCTGCGGCGGTGCTCCCTTTTTTGATGGCCGCAGATCGGGACGCCGCGGGACGCCGTTCCCTGCGCAGGCAGTCTTCGGACGTTTCCCTTGAAGAAACTTTCACGCTTTAAATCTATCGGTTTGTGCTGTAAATAACGTTAAAAACCAGGCAATTTACGATGATTTCCTCTTATGAAAACAATCTTTTTTCTTATGTTGACTTTTGGTGGATTTTGTGTCATTCTTTTGTTTAACTTATAATTTCCAAGCGCCGCGCGGACACGCCTCCGCGCAGCGTAGGCGGAAGGAGTGACCCCCTTGAGCAGACTCGACATCAAGAACCCAAGCCGCGCCCAGACCGTGGTGGATAACCTCTACCGGGACGTGGAGCGCCGCATCGCCGCCAGTCCTCCGGGCCTCTGTCCGGTGGATATGTCCCTGTCGTTTTTGCAGCTGTGCCACGCCCAGTCCTGCGGCAAGTGCGTGCCCTGCCGTATCGGTCTGGGGCAGCTGAGCAAGCTCATCGCCACCGTGCTGGACGGCACCGCCGACATGGGCACCCTGGCCATTATCGAGAAAACGGCGCGGACCGTGGTGAACACCGCCGACTGCGCCATCGGGCGCGACGCCGCCCGACTGGTGCTGGACGGGCTGGAGGGCTTCCGGGATGACTACGAGGAACACATCCTGCACCACCGCTGTCTGGCGGGCTTGCAGCTGCCGGTGCCCTGCGTGGCCCTGTGTCCCGCCGGTGTGGACGTACCCGGCTATATGGCCCTGGTAGGCGAGGGACGCTGCGCCGACGCGGTGCGGCTGATTCGTAAGGACAATCCCTTCCCTGTGGCCTGCGCCTATATCTGCGAGCACCCCTGCGAGGCGCGGTGCCGCCGGAATATGATCGACGATGCCATCAACATCCGCGGGCTGAAGCGCTACGCCGTGGACACTGCCGGAGACGTGCCCCAGCCCCCCTGCGCGCCGCCCACCGGCAAGAAGGTGGCCATTATCGGCGGCGGGCCCAGCGGCCTGAGCTGCGCCTATTACCTGGCCCTGATGGGTCACAAGGTGACGGTATTCGAAGAACGGGAGAAGCTGGGCGGTATGCTGCGCTACGGCATCCCCAACTACCGCTTCCCCCGGCACCTGCTGGATGCGGAGATCGCCTCCATCCTCTCTTTGGGCATTGAGGCACACACCGGCGTGACCGTGGGCACCCAGCTGTGGATAGAGGACCTGCTGAAGGAGTATGACTGCCTGTACATCGCCATCGGCGCCCATCAGGACAAGAAGGTGGGCATCCCCGGCGAGGACAGCAAGAACGTGATGTCCGCGGTGGAGATGCTGCGCTCCATAGGCGACGACGTGATGCCGGACTTCACCGGCAAGCGGGTGGTGGTCATCGGCGGCGGCAACGTGGCTATGGACGTGACCCGCAGTTCTATCCGCCTGGGGGCGGAAAAGGTGACGTGCGTGTACCGCCGCCGCATCGAGGACATGACCGCCCTGCCGGACGAGGTGACGGGCGCCATGGCCGAGGGTGCAGAGATCGCCGCCCTGATGGCCCCCTCCCACATCGAGGCCGACGAGAACGGCAATGCCGCCGCGCTGTGGGTGCAGCCCCAGATCATCGGCGAGGCGGACAAGTCCGGGCGGCCCCGGCCCAACAAGGCCGACCTGCCGGAGGTACGCATCCCGGCGGATATCATCGTGGTGGCCATCGGCCAGGGCATCGAGATCCAGGGCTTCGAGCAGGCGGGCGTACCCATCAAGCGCGGCACGTTCGTAGCGGGACTGTCCGGTCAGGTGGGCGACATGGATAACGTATTTGCCGGCGGCGACTGCGTCACCGGACCCGCCAGCGCCATCCGCGCCATTGCCGCCGGCAAGGTGGCGGCGGCCAACATCGACGAGCATCTGGGCTTCCAGCATGAGATCAAGGTGGAGCTGGACATCCCGGCACCGCGGCTGAACAACCGCGCACCCCACGGACGCATCAACACCACGGAGCGCGAGGCCTGCGAGCGCCGGTGCGACTTTGAGGATATCGAGTGCGGGCTCACCGAGGAGGGCGCGCGGACCGAGGCGTCCCGCTGCCTGCGGTGCGACCACTACGGCTACGGCATTTTCCGGGGAGGGAGGAACGAAAAATGGTAACTCTGACCATCGACGGGCGGACCGTATCGGTGCCGGAAGGCACCACCATTCTGGAGGCGGCCCAGACCCTGCGGATCAGCATCCCCACCCTGTGCTATCTGAAGGACATCAACGAGATCGGCGCGTGCCGCATCTGCATGGTGGAGGTGGAGGGCTATGCACGGCTGGTGCCCTCCTGCGACAGCGCTGTCAGCGAGGGCATGGTGGTGTACACCAGCTCACCCCGTGTCCGCGAGGCCCGGCGAGTCAATCTGCGGCTGCTGCTGAGCCAGCATGAGACGAAGTGCACCAAGTGCACCCGCAGCGGCAACTGCAAGCTCCAGCAGCTGACCAACGACTATAACCTGCTGGGCGACCACTATATCGACGACCTGAAGAACATCCCCACGGACTACTCCAATCCGGTGGTGCGTATCGAAAACCGCTGCGTGAAGTGTATGCGGTGCATCCAGGTATGCGAAAAGATCCAGGGCATGGGCATCTGGGACCTGATGGGCACCGGTACTCGTACCACCGTGGGTGTGGCCCACACCAGGACCCTGGGTGAGAGCGACTGCACCTTCTGTGGCCAGTGCATCACCCACTGTCCCGTGGGCGGTCTGCAGGAGCACGACGACACCGGCAAGGTGTTCGACGCGCTGGCGAACAAGGACCGGATCACCGTGGTGCAGGTCGCACCGGCGGTGCGGGCGGCCTGGGCAGAGTTTTATCATCTGGACCCCAAGTTTGCCACGGCGGAGCGCATGGTGACGGCGCTGAAGACCATGGGCTTCGACTATGTATTCGACACAGACTTCGCCGCCGACCTGACCATCATGGAGGAGGGCAGTGAGTTCATCGAGCGCTTTACCCACCGGAACAAATATCACTGGCCCATGTTCACCAGCTGCTGTCCCGGCTGGGTGCGGTTCCTGAAGGGACAATTCCCCTCATATACGGAAAACCTGTCCACCGCCAAGAGCCCCCAGCAGATGTTCGGTGCCGTCGCCAAGAGCTACTTTGCCCAGAAGATTGGCGTGGACCCCAAGAAGCTGTTTGTGGTGTCCATCATGCCCTGCACCGCCAAGAAGGCGGAGTGTGCGCTGCCCACCATGAAGGACGAGCAGGGCGACCAGGACGTGGATGTGGTGCTGACCACCCGCGAGATCGTGCGGATGCTGCGGGGCGAACAGATCAATCCCGCGGTGCTGCCAGAAACACCCTTTGACAGTCCGCTGGGCACCGGCACCGGCGCGGCGGTGGTCTTCGGCGCCACCGGCGGCGTGATGGACGCGGCTCTGCGGAGCGCGTACTATCTCATTACCGGCAAGGAACCGAAGCCGGACGCCTTCTCCGCCGTACGCGGTATGGACAGCTGGAAGGAGGCCGTATTCACCATCCCCGGCGCGGGCAACGTCCGCGTGGCAGTGGTCAGCGGACTGGGCAACACCCGTAAGCTGATGCACGCCATCGACGAGGGCGATGTGGATTACGACTTCGTTGAGGTGATGGCTTGTCCCGGCGGGTGCGCCGGCGGCGGCGGGCAGCCCATACACGACGGGCAGGAGCTGGCGGCATATCGCGGCGATATCCTGTGGAGCATCGACAAGAGTGCCAAGGTGCGGTTCTCCCACCGGAACAAGGACGTGCAGGCGCTGTACCGGGAATTCCTGAAAGCTCCGCTGGGCGAAAAGTCCCACCATCTGCTGCACACCGACCACAACGGCTGGAAAATGCCCAACGAAAAGTAAAAGGAAGGCCCTCGCGGGCCTTCCTTTTTATGAAGCGCTTGCAAAAGAGGACCGCCGGCGGCGGTCCTCTTTTTTCTGTATTTTACTCGCCCATGGGCGCGCCGCAGTGGGGGCAGAACTTGCTGTCGCTGGCGGCGCCGCAGACGGGGCAGACCTTGAAGGTCACCTCAGACTCGTCCACCGCCGGCTCGTCCTTCCGGGGCTTGCTGGCCTCCAGCTGGGCGATACGCTCCTTGCTGGCGTTGACGGCAGCCACCACGTCCTTGACGGCGTCGGGGACGTCGCTCTGGTGCTCCGCCACGAACCACTCGCCGATGGCGCGGTAGTTCTTCTCCAGCTCGCGCTGCTCGTTCATAATAGCCATATTGGTCTTGGCGGTGTCACTGAGGGTCTGGGCCTTGTCCGCGGCCACTTCGGCCAGGTCCTTGGCCTTGTCCACGGCGATGCCGGCGTACTCCTGCGCCTTCTTGCTGATGTCATTGAGAATACCCATAGATAATAGCTCCTTTCCATATCTCCCGGCTCTCCCACCGCGTACACACGCGGGACAGTGCACGGCATATATTCCTGTTGACGCCAGTATAGCGCGTTTTTTCAGCGGTTGCAAGCGCTATGTGGCGAAATTTACACACTGTTTACTTAATGCTCTATCCAGTCAGCGGCCCGGGAAACAGCCCGTTTCCACAGACGGTAATAGGCGTCGCAGTCCGCCTGCGGGCGCTCCGGCAGGAACATCCTCTGGCTGCGGCGCAGGGCGGCGATCTCGTCCATATCCCGCCAGAATCCGCAGCTCAGCCCCGCCAGCGCCGCCGCGCCGAAGGCGGTGGTCTCCACCATCTCCGGCCGATCCACAGGGATACGCAGCAGATCTGCCTGCATTTGCAGCAGCACATCAGAAACACTGGCCCCGCCGTCCGCCCGCAGAAGGGCAATATCGCAGCCGGCATCCTGGCGCATGGCCAGCATCAGGTCTGTGACCTGGGCAGCGATACAGCTGAGCACCGCCCGGGCGATGTGCGCCCGTCCTGTGCCCCGGGTGACGCCCAGAATAGCGCCCCGGGCGTACATATCCCAGTAAGGCGCACCCAGGCCCGTGAAGGCCGGTACCACCACCACGCCGCCGCTATCCGGCACTGTGGCGGCCAGCACGTCGATTTCCGGCGCCGAGGAAATGATACCCAGCTCATCCCGCAGCCACTGGATGGTGCTGCCGGCGTTGAACACACTGCCCTCCAGGGCATAGGTGGTCTTTCCGTCCACCTGCCAGGCCACGGAGGTCAGTAATCCGGCGCGGGAGCGCACAGGCTTTTCGCCCACGTTCATCAGGGTGAAGCAGCCGGTGCCATAGGTGTTCTTGGCTTCGCCGGGAGCGAAGCAGGTCTGGCCGAACAGGGCGGACTGCTGATCGCCCGCCGCGCCGCAGACCGGGACGCCCGCCAGGGACTCCAGCCCCGGGATACTGGGCTGCACCGTGCCGTAGACGGCGCTGTTGGGCACGGGCTGCGGCAGCATGGCCGTAGGGACCCCCAGAATGCCGCACAGCTCCTCATCCCAGGCCAGGCGGTGGATATCAAAAAGCATGGTGCGGCTGGCGTTGGCGTAGTCGGTGACATGTCGGCCGGTGAGCTTCCAGATCAACCAGCTCTCCACGGTACCGAACAGCACCTCGCCCCGTTCGGCCCGGCGGCGGACGCCGGGCACATTGTCCAGTATCCAGCGGATCTTGCTGCCGGAGAAGTAGGCGTCGATCAGCAGCCCCGTGGCCGAGCGGATGCGCTCCTCCAGCCCCCGGCGCTTCAGCTCCTCACACAGCTCCGCCGTCCGGCGGCACTGCCAGACGATGGCGTTGTACACCGGTTCACCGGTGGCCTTATCCCAGAGGATCGTCGTCTCCCGTTGGTTAGTGACGCCGATCCCCGCCACGCTGCCCTCCGGCAGCCGGGCGATGACCTCCGCCGCGGCGCGGCGCTGGGTGTCCCATATCTCCAGGGGGTCGTGCTCCACCCACCCCGCCTGGGGATAGTGCTGGGGCAGGGACTGCTGGCTTAGGGCGGCGATATTCCCCGACCGGTCAAAGGCGATGGCGCGGGAGCTGGTGGTGCCCTGATCCAGCGCCAATATGTACTGCGACATGGCGAACCCTCTTTTCATTTCCGGATTTTTGTGGTACACTGTATGATGATAAGAATTATACCATGAAAGGAGCGGATACACCATGACAAATTTGAGTGAATTCACGTTTCTGTCCAGCGACGGCAAGACCCAGCTCCACGGGATGCTGTGGGAGCCGGAGGGCGTGGCCGTCCACGCTGTACTGCAGATCTGTCACGGCGTGGCCGAGCATATCGCCCGGTACGACGGCTTTGCCCGGGCGCTGAACGAGCAGGGCATCGTTGTGGCCGGACACGACCATCTGGGTCACGGGAAGTCGCTGCCGGAGGGCGGCACCCCCGTCTATTTCGGCGACGGCAACACCTGGAACACGGTAGTGGATGACATCTACGTGCTGCATCAACGGCTGAAGCAGCGCTACCCCGACGTGCCGCTGTGCATCATGGGCCACAGCATGGGCTCCTTCCTGACCCGGACATACCTGATCCGCTATCCCGGCACGGTGAAGGCGGCGGTCATCATGGGCACCGGCTGGCAGCCCCGGGCAGCCATCACCGGCGGGCTGGCGCTGGCCAATGCCATCGCCGCCGTCAGCGGCGAGAACGCCACCAGCGAGCTGGTGACGGAGCTGGCCTTCGGCAGCTACAACAAGCTGTTCGCCCCCAACCGCACGAAGGTGGACTGGCTCTCCGCCGACGAGAGCAACGTGGACGACTACATCGCCGACCCCCTGTGCGGCGCGGACGCCACGGTGGGCCTGTTCCGCCAGATGCTGCACGGCATACGCTTTAACCAGCGGCAGAGCCATCTGCGGCAGATGGACAGGGAAATGCCGGTGCTGTTCGTAGCTGGCGACAAGGACCCGGTGGGCAATTGCGGCAAGGGCGTGCGCCAGACCTATGACGCCTTCCGGGCTGCCGGTATGCGGGACTGCACACTGAAGCTGTATCCGGGCCTGCGGCATGAGATACTCAACGAAAAGGCATACACTGCGGATATTACGAAGAACATTGAAGCGTGGCTGCTGTCCAGATTGGAAAAGTAAGCCCGTTCGCGGAGAGATAAAGGAGAAACGACTATGACCGAGTGGGAAGCCCTGCGGCAGGAATGTCTGCGCTGTCACGCCTGTACACTGGCGGAAACGCGCACCAACGTGGTCTTCGGCGTGGGCCGGGAGGATGCGGAGATCATGATCATCGGCGAAGCCCCCGGCGCTAACGAGGACAAGCAGGGCGAGCCCTTCGTGGGCCGGGGCGGCAAGCTGCTGGACGATATGCTGAAGATGATCGGGCTGGACCGCAGCCGCCTGTATATCACCAACTCCGTTAAGTGCCGCCCGCCGGAGAACCGGGACCCCATGAACACGGAGAAGGACGCCTGCAAGGGCTACCTCCAGCGGCAGCGGGCATTGATGCAGCCTAAGATCATCGTGTGTCTGGGCCGCGTCAGCGCCATGGAGATCATCCGCCCGGACTTTAAGATCAGCCAGGAGCACGGTCAGTTTTTCGAGAAGGACGGCTGCCTGATGATGGCGCTGTATCACCCCGCCGCCCTGTTGCGGGACCCCCGGAAAAAGCCGGAGACCTTCGAGGATCTGAAACGCCTGCAGGCTAAGATCAAGGAGATCTGCACCCGCACGGAGCTGGATTTTTGAGACATGAGGCAAAGGAAAAGAGCACCCACAGGGCGCTCTTTTTTATTTGCTCTCCTCCTGTTTTGTCCAAGTCAGGGGCACGCGGAGCAGCTCCTGCTCCTCCTCCGTCAGCTGGCTGCTGAGCTCACCCTGCGCGTCGGTCCAGGTCATGATCCCATCGGAGAGGGTATAGCTCAGACAGTCCGCCGTCTCGGTCAGGTCGGCGGCGGTATCCGCCAGGTACAGCTGGCCGCCCTCCGCCCTGCAATAGCCGGTGATCGCGGCGCTGCGGCCGGTGAGCAGGGAGAGCAGCTCCTCCTCGTCCACCCCGGCGAAAATGGCCGCCACCATATCGTCCATGGTGATGCCGGCCTTCTCCATGGCCGCATCGTATTCCTCACGGGAGAGGCCCTGTTCCTCCGCGGCGGCATAGACGCTCTCCACCGCCGCCGGGTGCAGCGCCGCGGCATAGGCATCCAACGCCGTGCGGACAGCGTCGCTGTCGTAGCGGAGGGTATAGGCGCCGTCCTCGGTCACGGTGAGGACCAGCTGCAGCGGCATCTTCGCCGCGCCGTCCGCCGCGGACAGGCCCAGTGCCTGCTCCGCCGCCGCGTTCATGCGGTCAGTCACATCGATCGTACACGTCCAGGTGCCCGCCAGCTTCTTTGTCTCGACCCCGCTGCCGCAGGCCGCCAGCGACAGAGCCAGCAGGACCGCCACCAGGGCGGTGATAACTCGTTTCATAGCACGCCTCCTATATAGAGCAATATATACGGTATATCACCGGCGATTATACACGATGGGCCGTATATCTGTCAATTCTATTTACAGGGGGCGTGGTTTTTGGTATAGTAAAGGCAAGAAACGGCGGGAAAGGGGCGCGGCGCGATGACATTGCTGCAAATGAGCTACATATTGGAGGTGGACCGCTGCGGGTCCATGAACCGGGCGGCGCGGAACCTGTTTCTGTCTCAGTCGGCCCTGTCGGCGGCCATCGCCGAGGTGGAACGGGAGCTGGGCGTGACCATCTTTCTGCGGACCAACCGGGGCGTGACGCTGACGGAGGAGGGCCGGGAGCTGACGGCGCAGATCGCGCCGCTGGTGGAGCGCAGCCGGAAGCTGGAGCGCTATTACAGTGAGCGCCGGGCTGCCGACCGGGTATCCCTGTCGGTGGCATCACAGCGCTATCCCTTCTGCGCCAAGGCATTCGTGGAGTTCCTGCACCTGCTGGACGAGCCGCATATCCAGGTGAGCTTCAAGGAGATGGAGATGGCGGCGGTCATCGACGAGGTGACGGCGCGGCGCAGTGCCTTCGGCATCATCTTCGTGTCGGACATGACAGAGCATTTCATCGGCCGTATCCTGCGGGAGAAGAACCTGACGTTCCAGCCTTTGGTGGACATCCGCCCCCGGGTGTTTCTGCGGAAGGGCCACCCCCTGTCCGGCGAACGCGCCGTGCGGCTGGAGCAGCTGTATGCCTACCCCTACGCGGTATTTACCCAGTCGGACAGCAACTACCACTTCGCCGAGGAGGCGGTGGTGGGCACCGGCGCGGAGTTTGACCGGGTAGTGTCCGTCAGCGACCGCGCCACGGCCTACAATGTCATGGCCCACACGGACTGCGTTTCCACCGGCAGCGGCGTACTGCCGGACGGCTACGGCGATGACCGGCTGATGACGCTGCCGCTGATCGGCGACGTGCCGGATATGCGCCTTGGGGTCATACGGCCCCGGGACGTACCGCTGACGGACTACGGCGAGAAGTTCATCGCCATTCTGAAGGATATCGTCTCGGAATTGAACCAGGAGGCATAAAGAGAGCCGCCCCTAAGGGGCGGCTCTCTTTATTTGCCGGATTCTTTACTTCACGCAGATGGTTTCGATCTCCACCAGTGCGCCCCGGGGCAGCGCACCGCCGTCGAGAGCAGATCAGAACTTTTTCCTGCCCACGCAGGCCATACCGGTGACACTCAGCAGAGCGCTGACTGCATAGATGCCCATACCGGCATCGAAGGTCTTGGGGCTGCCCTTGGTACCGTCCGTCTTGGTGTCGGTGGTAGTAGTGGTGGAGTTGTAGTAGTAGCGGGGCGGCTGGGGAACGGTGTAGGAGTCACCGGTCACGGTCACGCCATTGACTGTCACGGTAGTACCCTCACCGGGAACGACCACCACACCCGCAGGAACCTCAGTCAAAGCTGCATTGCCCTTAACAACGGTAACAGTCTCACCGCTTGCTGCGTTACGCACAGCCGCGTTCGCCGCAGTCGTTCCAATGTGATACGTACCATCACCCGTCAAAACAACAGGCGCAGTCTCTTCTGTATAGGCCGTAATATCACTATCGGAGGTTCCTCCAACAACTTTGATCACATCGTTGCCCGTCGCATCGGAAACCAAGCTGCCAGCATTGCCCGCAGCATCCTTCATCACCACCTGCGTATCGCCGCTGATGGTCATTTCCGTATGGCCACCGTAATTGTTGCTAATACCCATCAATGCGGTAGAAGCGCCCTTACTCTCCAGCGTACCGCCAGAAATATTGAAAGTCTGCGTACCAAAATAGCCGGCATTGAAGCAGGCCGTGTTCGTCGCAACTACCTTACCGCCAGTCATGGTAACATCAGAGTTTCCGACAGCTGCCACAGCAATACCTGCGCCGGGGCTAGCCGGACTCACTTTGATCTCACCGCCCTCGATCTTGAGTTTCGAGTTCACCAGCATAATGCCAAACTTGCCCAAGTCAAGCTTTCCGCCAGTCCCGCTGTCCTTAATGGTAAACGTAGCCCCATTCTGGACTTCAAAAGCGTTCTGACTTCCAACAGTCGTCACGGTCACGGTATTGCCGTTCAAATCGATGGCCACATTCTTCGTGATCTGAGTGTTGGAATTTATCGCAGCATTCGCCTGCAGCACGATGGTATCGCCCGCCTGTGCCGCCGTGATAGCCTCTGCCAGGGTCGCATACCCGTTCTCGCCGATTTTTGCGACATTCGCAGTAGTTCCCTCACCGTCCGCCCACGCGGTGGTGGTGACGCCGATGGCCATGACCAGCGCCAGGATAGTCGCCAACAACTTTTTCATAAATACCCTCCTCTTATTTTTGGCATTTTTTGGATATTCCGTTATATCCTTATATAAATATATACTCCAATGAATAAATTGTCAAGCCCATATACACTTTATAAAATGTATAGCAGAATATCTCAGGAGGTGTATCATGGGCAAGGTCTACCTGACGCTGGACGAGGTACTGACCCGGCGCAGTATCAGCCGCTACGAGCTGGCCAAGCGCACTGGAATCCGCTACCCCATCATCGACAACTACTATAAGAACAAGGTCGTCCGCTACGACAGCTACGTGCTGGAAAAGATATGCTCTGCCCTGGACTGCACCGCCGCCGACCTGATACGCTACGAAAAATAAAGCGAGGAAGCCCTGCCGGACTTCCTCGCTTTATTTTTGCCGTTTTATATCGGCGGAGATCTTTGCTTACTTCACGCAGATGGTTTCGATCTCCACCAGCGCGCCCCGGGGCAGCGCACCGACCTCCACGGCGCTGCGGGCAGGGTACTGCCCCTCAGTGAAGAACTCGGCGTAGACCGCGTTCATGGCGGCGAAGTCGCCCATGCTCTGCAGGAATACGGTGGTCTTGACCACATTGTCCATGGTCAGACCGGCGGCTTCAAGGATGGCCTTGATGTTGGTGAGTACCTGACGGGTCTGCTCGGTAATGCCGCCGGGGACGAACTCGCCGGTAGCCGGGTCAAAGGGCACCTGGCCGGACGTGACCAGGAAGCTGCCGCAGTCGATGGCCTGGGAATAGGGGCCGATGGCGGCGGGGGCATTGGTGGTGGCAATGATCTTCTTCATGGTGATGACCTCCTGTAAGCTGCATGTACCCGGCGGACACCGGGCGCACTCTCTGTCTTTCTTATACCACATTCCGGCGGAAATGGCAACCGTTTCCCGCAAATCACGCCCATCGTTATCTGTTTCATTTATCATGTTCCCCGACAAAAATCTGCCGCCATTTTGCCGTATTTCCCGGCACGATGTCTAATTTCCGCTAAGATTTTTTGTGATTTCATCGCAACGCAGCGTTCTGCACAAAAATATATTCCGAAATTATCTGTTTTAGCTACAATTCCAATTGATAGCGAGCTGGCGCATTTTGCCGTTACCACCGTCGGGTACAGATATGTTACCCTTATGGCAAAGGGCCGTATGGTCCTGTACACTTTATTGTTACATTATAGTGCAAGGAGGACGACCCATGCTGAACAAGGATTGCGGCTTCGGTACAAAAGCCATTCACGCCGGAAACGTGAAGGACACCCAGTACGGCGCACTGACCACCCCTATTTTCCAGACCTCCACCTTCGTATTTGACAGCTGTGAGCAGGGCGGGCGCCGCTTCGCCGGTGAAGAAGCGGGCTATATCTACACCCGCCTGTCCAACCCCACCACCTCGGTGCTGGAGGCCAAGGTCGCTGCCCTGGAAAGCGGTGAGGCCTGCGTGGCCGCCGCCTCCGGCATGGGTGCCATCTCCTCCGCGCTGTGGACCGTAGCCGGCGCCGGCAAGCATATCGTGGCCGACGGCACCCTGTACGGCTGCACCTTCGCCCTTCTGAACCACGGCATGACCCGCTACGGCGTGGAGGTCAGCTTTGTGGACACCTCCGACCTGGATGCCGTGCGCAAGGCGCTGAAGCCCAACACCTGCGCGGTGTATCTGGAGACGCCCGCCAACCCCAACCTGAAGATCGCGGACATCTCTGCCGTGGCGGCACTGGCCCACGGCTACAACAAGGACATCAAGGTCATCTGCGACAACACCTTCGCTTCCCCGTACCTCCAGCGGCCGCTGGAGCTGGGCGCAGACGTGGTGGTGCACTCCGCCACCAAGTACCTGAACGGCCACGGCGACGTGATCGCGGGCTTTGTGGTGGGCTCCGCCGAATTCTGCAATGAGGTACGTATGTTCGGCCTGAAGGACATGACCGGCGCAGTGATGGATCCCTTCTGCGCCTTCCTGATCCTCCGCGGCCTGAAGACCCTGGAGATCCGTATGCAGAAGCACTGCGCCAACGCCAAGGCCGTTGCAGAGTTCCTGTATGACCACCCCGCCGTGGAGAAGGTCTACTATCCCGGCCTGATCGACCATCCCGGCCATGACATCGCCCGCCGCCAGATGCGTGACTTCGGCGGTATGCTGTCCTTCGAGGTCAAGGGCGGCCGTGCCGCCGGCGTGAAGCTGGTGAACACCCTGCACCTGGTGACGGTGGCTGTGTCTCTGGGCGACGCCGAGACGCTGATCGAGCACCCCGCCTCCATGACCCACTCCACCTACACCGAGGAGGAACTGGCCGCCTCCGGCATTGCCGCCGGCCTGATCCGTCTGTCCGTGGGTCTGGAGAACGCCGAGGACCTCATCGCCGACCTGAAGCAGGCACTTGACACCCTGTAAACCTTCTCTCCGCGCGAAGAAGCAATAGGACAAAAAAGGAACGCCCTTGGGCCATTGCCCAAGGGCGTTCCTTTTTGTTTATTTCTCCGCAGGGATAGCGGCCGTCTCGGCGGGCGCTGTCGCCGCAGGCGCAGCTTCAGCAGGAACCGCCTCGCTGTCGATGACCACCTTGCCGTCCCGCAGACGGACATGGGCGGTATCGCCGGACTTCAGCTTACCCTCCAGCATCAACTCCGCTACAGCATCCTCCACCTGGTTCTGGATGGCCCGGCGCAGAGGACGGGCACCGTACTGGGGATCAAAGCCGTCACGGGCCAACTCGGCCACGGCGTCATCGTCGGAGATCAGGGTGATCCCCTGCTGGGCCATACGCTTGCCGGTAACGGTGAGCATACGGCGAGCGATCTCCACGATGTTCTCCTGGGTCAGCTGGCGGAACACGATGATCTCATCGATACGGTTCAGGAACTCGGGGCGGAAGGTGTGCTTCAGGTCGGTCATGACCGCCTCGCGGATACGGGCGAAGCGAGCCTCCTCAGTTTCCTTCCCGCCCTTTTCGTCGCCGTCAAAGCCCAGCTTGGCGGCGGCATCGGTGATGTTCCGGGCGCCCACGTTGGATGTCATGACGATGACGGTGTTCTTGAAGTCCACCCGGCGACCCTGGGAATCGGTGACAACACCGTCCTCCAGGATCTGCAGCAGGATGTTCCACACATCCTCATGGGCCTTCTCGATCTCATCGAACAGCACCACGGAGTAGGGCTTACGGCGCACCTTCTCAGTCAGCTGGCCGCCCTCCTCGTGGCCCACATAGCCGGGAGGCGAGCCGATCAGGCGGGACACCGTGTGCTTCTCCATGTACTCGGACATATCGATACGCACCATGGCGTTCTCATCACCGAACATAGACTCCGCCAGGGTCTTGCACAGTTCAGTCTTGCCCACGCCGGTGGGGCCCAGGAACAGGAAGGAGCCGATGGGCCGCTTGGGGTCCTTCAGACCCACACGGCTGCGGCGAATGGCCTTGGCCACGGCGGTCACGGCATCGTCCTGACCCACCACACGCTGGTGGAGCTTCTCCTCCAGCTTCAGCAGGCGCATGGACTCATCCTCGGTCAGACGGGTGACGGGAATACCGGTCCAGCCGGCCACCACCTTGGCGATATCATCCGCGGTGACGGTGCCCCGGTTCTGGGACAGGCTCTTGCGCCACTTGTCGCGCTCGATGTCCACCTGCTCCTGATAGTCCTTCTCGATATCGCGCAGCTGCGCGGCCTTCTCGAAGTCCTGGGCGGCGATGGCATCGTTCTTCTCCCGGTGCAGGGCGGTGATCTTCTCCTCCAGGGCCTTCAGGTCCGGAGAGGAACTCTCGGCGGTCATGCGGACCTGCGAAGCGGCCTCGTCCATCAGGTCGATGGCCTTGTCCGGCAGGAACCGATCGCCGATGTACCGCTTGGACAGCTGCACCGCGGCATCCAGCGCCTCGTCGGTGATGGTCAGCTTGTGGTGCGCCTCATAGCGGTCGCGCAGGCCCTTCAGGATCTCCAGCGTGGCCTCGGGGGTGGGCTCGCCCACGGTGACGGGCTGGAAGCGGCGCTCCAGCGCAGCATCCTTCTCGATGTACTTGCGGTACTCGTTCAGGGTGGTGGCGCCGATAACGCGGATCTCGCCGCGGCTCAGGGCGGGCTTCAGGATGTTGGCGGCGTCCACGGCGCCCTCGGCGGAGCCTGCGCCCACGATGGTGTGCAGCTCGTCGATGAACAGGATGACGTTGCCGTCCTTCTTCACCTCATTCAGGGTGTTCTTGATGCGCTCCTCGAACTCACCGCGGTACTTGGTTCCGGCCACCATGCCGCTGAGGTCCAGCGACAGGATGCGCTTGTCCAGCAGCTCCTCGGGCACATCGCCGGCGGCAATGCGCTCGGCCAGTCCCTCGGCGATGGCAGTCTTGCCTACGCCGGGCTCGCCGATGAGTACGGGGTTGTTCTTGCTGCGGCGGGACAAAATCTGGATGACCCGCTGTATCTCGGTATCCCGGCCGATAACGGGGTCCAGCTTGCCGCTGCGGGCGGCCTCGGTCAAATCGCGGGTATACTCAGCCAGCGTCTTGTTCTTCTTGTCCGCCTCGCGGTTAGGGGCGGAGGCGCCGCCAGCGGCAGCCCGGGGCATATCGTTGAGCTTCTTCAGCACAGCGCTGTACATCTTATTGGGGTCCACGCCCACGGTACGCAGGATACGCAGGCCCATGTTGCCGCCCTCACGGAGCAGGCCCATCAGCAGATGGGCGGTGCCGATGGCGCTGCTGCCCATGCGGGACGCCTCGGACACAGCCAGCTCCACCACGCTCTTGGCGCGGGGCGTCAGCCCCTGGCTGGGCGCGGCGCCGGAAACGCCCTTGCCCACGCTGCGCTGCAGCACGGAGCAGACCATTTCATCGGTGACGCCGAACTCACTGAGCACGCGGTGGGCGATGCCCTCCTCCTCACGGATCAGGCCCAGCAGCAGATGCTCGGAGCCCACATAGCCGTGGCCCAGGTCCTCGGCAGCCTCCTGGCTCAAACGCAGAACTTCCTCTGCACGGGGGGTAAATTTATTCTCAGACATAAAGGAACACTTCCTTTCGATTTGTTATTTTAACATAGCGGAACGGCGTCAGGACGCCTTGCCGCCCAGAGCCTTCAGCTCATCACGCAGGCGGGCGGCGTCCTCATAACGCTCCTCCGCCACCGCGTTGTGCAGCTGCGTCTCCAGCGCGTTGCGCTTACGCTCCAGCGCCAGAGACATAGCCTCGTCCTTCGGCAGCAGCTCCTCGGCGGCGCCGCTCTCCGGGTCGGCGCTCTGCGCCTGCTCCAGCACGTCTACCGGCTGGGGGAACTCCGTCAGCATCCGGCTGCCAAAGCCGCCGAAGAACGGCTCCAGCATACGGAAGGGCCGGTCGAACCAGTCGTCGTCGAACCAGCTGCTCATGCGGCCGGACATGGAACCGGCATAGCCCATGGCGCGGGCACAGTCGGGGCAGAGGTGCGCCTCGGTCACTCTGCCGTTGATATTGGTCTTATAATGGAACGTCGCTTCGTTCTTTCCACAGCGATCACACTTCATAATCATAACCTCCTTGCTCCGCCGTCAGACGGAATGGATCAAAACTTGCTTGTATATGTCAGCCCGCAGGGCATCCCGGCTCTCCGGAGAGGCACTCTGCAGAGCCCGGCTGCCGGTGGCGGACAGCAACGCCTGTCCCAGCTCCCGGCTGATGGCCTCGGACTGGACCAGGTTCTGGGCGATCGCCCGTGCGCTGGCCGCGTCCAGCCTGTCGCCGATGCTGTTGATAACGTGCATCAGCAGCGTCTGGCGGTCCACCTGCACCCGCGTGATGCGGATGTAGCCGCCGCCGCCCCGCCGGGACTCCACGATGTAGCCATGCTCCGGCGAGAACCGGGTGGACATCACGTAGTTGATCTGGCTGGGCACGCAGTTGAACCGCTGCGCCAGGTCGGCTCGCTGCAGCTCCAGCGCACCGCCCGCCTGGTCTAACTCCTGCTGGATAAATCCAGCGATAATATCGGAAATACCCAAATCCTCGCCGCCTTTCGTTTGCATCTCTCGGTCAAGCTCGTCTCATTTGACTTTGCCTTTCTTTGACCTTTAACATATATTACACCTCCTTTCCTACTTTGTCAATAGGGTAATTTGACTTTCTTTGACTTTTATTGTAAACAATTTGTGAACAGCCAAATGCATCTCTCTGCGGCAATTTTGCCGTTTGCAACCTGAAGTTGCTATACAAACGAAGCTGCATCGGTTATAATAGCACCAACAGGCATATCAACAGAGAAAGGAACCGTCTATGAAGAATACAAATTGGAACGACCCCAACTTTCAGGGCTTCGGCCGCCAGCCCCGCCCGAAAAAGGAACGCAAAGCCGTGGGCACGCCCCTGGGCCGCACGCTGCTGAACATCGCCGTCACATTGGTGTTCGCCGCGGTGTATTTCTATATCGTTCTGCCGCCTATCAGTCTCAAGAGCGAGGATTTCTACGTCTTTGTGCTGCTGGTGTGCGCCGTGTACGGCGGCTGTGCCATACTGACCTCCGGTTTTCAGGGCACCGGTGCCAAGGGCTACTTCACCTTTTTGAAAAAACAGTGCACCGTGCCACTCATCGCGGCCGCCGCGCTGATCGTCACGGCACTGGTGGGCGCGGTGATCGGCTGGCAGCTGTTCCGTGCCGGGGACTACCGCGACCTGCTGACCGTTACCGACGGCGACTTTGCCGCCGAAGTGGAGGAGATCAGCTATGACCAGATCCCCATGCTGGATGCCAACTCCGCCACAAAGCTGGGCAACCGCAAATTGGGTGAGCTGGCGGACATGGTCTCCCAGTTCGAGGTGGCCGACGACTACACCCAGATCAACTACCAGGGCCGCCCTGTCCGCGTCACGCCTCTGCGCTACGGCGATATCATCAAGTGGCTGAACAATCGCGCCGACGGCCTGCCCGCCTATCTGCTTATCGACATGGGGACCCAGAACGTGGAGGTCATCCGTCTGGACGAGGGGATCCACTACACCACCGCCGAGCACTTCAGCCGCAACCTATACCGCCATCTGCGCTTCCACTACCCCACCTATATGTTCGACGAGCCGGCCTTCGAGATCGACGAGAACGGCGACCCCTGGTGGGTCTGCCCCCGGGTCAGCCACACCATCGGCCTGTTCGGCGGCCGTGATATCATCGGCGCGGTGCTGGTGAACGCCGTCACCGGCGAGAGCGCCTACTACAAGACCGGCGACGTGCCCAACTGGGTGGATCACGTCTACACCGCCGAGCTGATCATGCAGCAGTACGACTACCACGGCGCGTATGTCAACGGCTTTATCAACTCCCTGTTCGGCCAGCGAGACGTGACCGTCACCACCGAGGGCTACAACTACATCGCCATCGGTGACGACGTGTATATGTACACCGGAGTCACCTCCGTGGTGTCCGACGAGTCCAACATTGGCTTTATCCTGTCCAACCAGCGCACCAAGGAGACGCGGTTCTATCTGGTGGCCGGCGCCAAGGAGTACTCCGCCATGGACAGCGCCCAGGGTCAGGTACAGCAGATGAAGTACACGGCCACCTTCCCCCTGCTGCTGAATATCTCCGACCAGCCCACGTATTTCATGGCGCTGAAGGACGCCGCCGAGCTGGTGAAGATGTACGCCATGGTCAACGTCAGCCAGTACCAGATCGTGGCCACCGGCGACACGGTGGCCTCGTGCGAGGCCAACTACCGCCGCATCCTGGCGGAAAAGGGACTGGTGTCCGCCGATGACGCCGATCTGCCCCTGACGGGCCAGAACGAAGTCAGCGGTGTGCTGGCGGATATCCGCTCCGCCGTGGTGGACGGCAATACCCTCTACTACCTGCACCTGACCGGTGACGAGCACTACTACGTCATCTCCGCCGCGCAGCAGCCGGAGGCGGTCATCTTCAATGTAGGCGACAGCGTCGCCATTCGGTACGCTGAGGGCGAGGGTACCATCCTCACCGCCGACAGCGTCACCCGCACCGCCGCGCAGACCGCTCCCGTTGTCGAGGAAACCGAGACTGACGGTGCCGCGTAAAAGCGCATAAAAAAGAGCACCCCCGCAAGGGGGGTGCTCTTTTTTGCATCACTTGATCTCCACGACCTCGTAACCGGCGTCGGTGACAGCCTTCTTCAGCGCCTCGTCACTGGCGTCGCCGGTGACCACGGCGGTCCCGGACGCCAGATCCACGTCCGCCTGTACGCCCAAGGCAGTCAGCGCCTTCTCCACGTGGGAGACGCAGTGGGCACACATCATGCCCTTGATAGTGATGGTCTTTTTCATAGCGGTATCCTCCTTACTGCTTTCGTTATTATTTATATTTTGCACCAGCTGTGGCTCTTTTGCAGTCGGCGTTCCCTCCCGTCTGCGGCCCCTCCAGCCCCGCAGACGCAGGGCGTTGCTGACCACGCACACGCTGCTCAGGCTCATGGCCGCGGCGGCGATCATGGGGTTCAGGGTGATCCCAAAGGCCGGGTACAGCACACCCGCCGCCACCGGGATGCCCACAGAATTATAGAAGAACGCCCAAAACAGGTTCTGACGGATATTCCGCAGGGTGGCCCGGGACAGGGCTGCCGCGTCGGCGATATCCATAAGACTGCTCTTCATCAGCACGATGTCCGCCGACTCGATGGCCACATCCGTGCCTGCGCCGATGGCCAGGCCCACATCCGCCGTCACCAGTGCAGGGGCGTCGTTGATGCCGTCGCCCACCATGGCTACCTTCTTGCCCTCGGCCTGCAATTCCTGCACCACCCGGGCCTTATCCTGTGGCAGCACCTGGGCGATGACCCGGCTGACGCCCACCTGCCGGGCAATGGCGTCCGCCGTGCGCTGGTTGTCGCCGGTGAGCAACACCACGTCGCAGCCCATCTCCCGCAGGGCGGCAATGGCGGCGGCGCTGTCCGCCTTGACCACGTCCGCCACAGCGATGACCCCCAGCAGCGATGTACCTGCGGCGATAAACAGCGGCGTTTTACCGTCCTCCGCCAGTCTGGCCGCGCCGGACTTCATCTCCTCGCTGACGGCCACGCCGGACGTCTCCATAAATGCCTCATTTCCCGCCAGCAGCACGATACCCTCCGCCCGGGCGGTGACGCCTCCGCCGACCACAGCGGCAAACCCGGACACCGGCCGCAGGACCAAACCGCGCTTTTCCGCCTCGGCCACAATGGCCCCGGCCAGCGGGTGCTCGGAAGGCTTTTCCAGCGACGCGGCGGCGGACAGCAGCGTATCCTCGGTCATGCCGCCGGCGCACAGCAGATCCGTCACCCGGGGCTTACCCTCGGTGACGGTACCGGTCTTGTCCAGCACCACCGTATCCACCCGGCCCATCAGTTCCAGGCTGGCGGCGGACTTTACCAGAATACCCTGCTCCGCCGCCTTGCCCGTAGCCACAGTGATGGCCACCGGCGTGGCCAGGCCCAGAGCGCAGGGGCAGGAGATCACCAACACGGCGATGGCGATGGACAGGCAGAAGCGCACATCCATGCCGCCCACCGCAGCCCACAGGATAGCCGCCAGCAGCGCGATGGAAATGACCACCGGCACGAACACGGCACTGATCTTATCCGCCAGACGGCTGATAGGTGCCTTGCCGCTGGCGGCCTGCTCCATCAGCTGAATGATCTGGGACAGAGTGGTATCCGCACCTACCCGGTCCGCCGTCAGCTCCAGATAGCCGCCGGTGAGGATGGTGGCGGACACCGCCTTGCCGCCCACAGTCTTCTCCACCGGCATACTCTCGCCGGTAAGGGCGGACTCGTCCACGGTGCCGCTGCCCGCCGTCACGGTGCCGTCCACGGGGATACGCCCCCCCTGCCGGACGATGACCGTCTCGCCGGCCTTGATGTCCTCGGTGGGGACGGTGACCTCCTTGCCGTCCCTACGCACCACGGCGGACTCCGGCGCCAGCGCCAGCAGGGCGGTGATGGCCCCGGTCGTCTTGCCCTTGGAGCGCTCCTCCAGGTACTTGCCCACCGTCACCAGTGCCAATATCATGCCCGCCGACTCGAAGTACAGGTCCGGCATACCCGTGACCTTTCCCGCCGCCAGCAGGCCCATCTCGATCAGGCTGTACACCAGCCCCGCCGCCGCGCCCAGCGCCACCAGCGAGTCCATATTGGGCGCACCCTTGAACAGCCGGGAAAATCCCACGGTGAAATAACTGCGGTTCAAAATCAGTATGGGCACCGTCAGCACCAGCAGCACAAAGGCCGACAGCAAGGGCTGTGTGTGCATGAACATGGGCACCGGCAGCCCCATCATGTGCCCCATGCTCAGGTAAAACAGCGGCACCAGACACACCACCGACCACAGCAGCCGGCGGCCCATGGCCTTCACCGCCGCGTCCTGCTCCGCGTGCAGGTCCCGCCGGGCCTCGCTCTCCGGCGCGGCGCCGTAGCCCGCCGCCGTCACGGCGGCCACAATGGCGGCGGGATCCACATTTTCGTCCCTGTCGCACACCAGGGAGCCCAGCATCAGATTTACCGACGCGCTGTGTACGCCGGGCACCGAAGCCGCGGCCCTTTCCACATGGGCGGCGCAGGCGGCGCAGGTCATGCCGGTGATGACGAATTTCTCTGTCATACTGCCATCTCCTTATTTCATCAGCTTTTGCAGCGTGGTCACCAGCTCGTCGATGACCTCGTCGTCCCCCTGTCGGATACCATCCGCCACGCAGGTGCGGATGTGGGTAGCCAGCAGCTCTTTACTAAAGCTGTTCAGTGCCGCGCCCACGGCGGATACCTGTATCAGAATGTCGGGACAGTAGGCGTCCTTCTGCAGCATCTCCTGCAGGCCCCGCACCTGCCCTTCAATGCGGCACAGGCGGTTCAGGAGTTTTTTCTGCTCCTCTGGCGTGCGGTGCTTGGTCTTTCCCTGGCAGCAGCAACAAGTATTTTCCACGGCCATATACCTCCCTGGGGTATTTTTGATCACGGCCGCATTATATACCCCCACCGGGTATTTGTCAACGTTTTTCTTTGGGCCGCACCAGCAGCGCCGCCAACAGGGAAAACACCACCGCCGCGGCGATACCTCCGGAGGTGGCGGTCAGTCCGCCGGTGAGCACACCCAGCAGGCCCTCCTCCGCCACCGCTTTGGCCACGCCCTTCGCCAGGGAGTAGCCAAAGCCCGTCAGCGGCACGGTGGCCCCGGCCCCGCCCCAGTCCACGATATATTGATACACACCCACAGCCTGCAGCAGCACACCTGCCACCACATAGCCCGTCAGAATACGGGCCGGGGTCAGGCTTGTCTTGTCCAGAATGATCTGGCCCACGGCGCACAGCAGCCCGCCGCAGAGAAAGGCATTGAGATACTCCATCACGCATCCTCCTTCGTCCGGTCCAGCACCACCGCGTGGCAGATGCCCGGTATGCTCTCCCCTTGAAATGAACTGGTGGGGCTCAGCAGCGCCCCGGTGGGGGCGAACAGCACCCGCCGCCACCGGCCCCGGCGCATCTCCGGCAGCAGATAGCCGCAGAGCACCGCCGCAGAGCAGCCGCATCCGCTGCCGCCGGCGTGCATATCCTGTCTCTTCCGGTCATAGAGCACCAGTCCGCAGTCGGTGTAATTCTCCAGCGCCACGCCTTCCCGGGCGAACAGCTCCAGCACGATGCGGCTGCCCACATCGCCCAGGTCGCCGGTGAGGATCAGGTCATAGTCCCCGGGTACGGTGCCGGTGTCCCGGAACACTGCCTGCAGGGTGTCGAAGGCCGCCGGTGCCATGGCCGCGCCCATGTTGGTCATGTCCGTCACACCCAGATCCACGATGCGTCCCCGGGTCACATGGGTGATATACGGTCCCTCCGCCTGGGCCCCCAGAATGCAGCACCCCGCCGCCGTGGCCGTCCACTGGGCAGTAGGAGAACGCTGGCTGCCGTAGGGCAGAGGCATCCGATACTGCCTCTCCGCCGTGCAGAAGTGGGAGGAGGTCTGCGCCGCCGCCATACGGACCGCGCCGGAGGCCACGGCCATAGCGGCCAGCGACAGTGTCTCCCCCATAGTAGAGCAGGCCCCATATACTCCATAGAAGGGAATATTGAAATCCCGCAGGGCAAACGTGGCCCCAATGTTCTGGTTCAGCAGATCCCCGGCGAAGGCGCAGTCCACGTCCTCCGCCGCCAACCCGCCCTTTTGCAGGGCCAGACGCAGGGCATCCGCCTGCATCTGTGCCTCGCCCTGTTCCCAGGTCTTTTTTCCACAGAAGGCGTCCGTCCCCACAGCGTCGAAGCAGCCGCCCAGCGGCCCCTCGCCCTCCAGCTTTCCCGCCACCGCCGCAAAGCTGACCACTCCCGGCGGCTGCAAAAACCGGCAGGTCTGCCGGCTCAAGCGTTTTACGTCCATGATACGCACCTCGCAAACATAGCATTGGCCGTAGTGTGCACCATTTACGGGAAAATATGAAAGCGTCGTCCCGCGGGACGGCGCTTTCGCAGATCTTCAAAACACCAGCTGCACCAGCAGCATATAGCAGGCGGTGCCCGCCAGGATGGACAGCAGCGTGTTCCGCCGCCACAGGTGCAGCCCGGCTGTCACCGCCACGGCGATGGCCTCCGGAATGCCGTGGCTGCCGCCCAGAAGGTCGGTACTGCGCAGGCTATACACCACCAGCAGGCCCATCATGGCCGGCGGCAGCAGCCTGCCCAGGTCCTCCACTACCTTCGGCAGCTTCTTGTCCCCAGAGAACAGCAGGAACGGCGTCCATCGGGTGATCTGGGTGGCCAGCGCCACCATCGCCACGATGATCAGGGAATGTATCGTGTCTAGGCGCATAGCTTCCTCCTTCCCAGCAGCAGGACCGCCAGGGTCAGCACCATGGCCGGGATGACCATGTTGTCCGCGCCGAAAACGGCCAGACCCGCCACAGCGCACACCAGACCGGCAGCGCCGGGGGCGCGGTTCTCTTTCTTGACGACCTGCTCGATGAACAGCACCACGAACAGCGCCGTCAGGGCAAAGTCGATGCCGGTGATGTCAAAGGTGATCAGCCCGCCCAGCAGGCCACCCAGCATGGAGAACGCCACCCAGTACAGCCAGGTCAGGAAGCTCATGGCAAAGTAGAACAGCGTGGGGTCCGTGTCCTCCGGCGGCTCCACCGAGGAGGAGAGGGAAAAGTTCTCGTCACTGAGGGTATAGATCATAAAATACCGCAGCCTGCCCAGCCCCCGGTACTTGGGCAGCAGCGCCAGCGAGAAAAACAGGTGCCGTGCGTTGACCATCAGACTCAGCACAAAGGCCTGCAGGGGGTCGAAGGCCGTGGTCAGCAGCGTGATCGCCACATACTGCATGCTGCCGCAGAAGGCGAAGGCGCTGACAAAGCCGGCCCACAGGAAGCCGTAACCCTTGGAGGCCATCAGCACGCCGTAGGCCATGCCTACGGCCAGATAGCCGGTCATAATGGGGATGGTATGGGGAAACGCCGCCTTCACCGCCGCGGCAAAGCTCCTGTTCTGCACGGTATCACATCCTTTGAAGCGTGGGATAACGGCGCCATTATAATGTAAAACTCTTTTTCCCGCAATACTGGAAAACAGCGAATAAATGGTATATAATACAGGAACTTGTTGTGACTTTTGGTTGACAAAGGAGCGTATGTCATGGAAGAAATGCGTAGCTTTGGATATATCTGTCCGGCCTGCGGCAAGGCCGTGCTGCACAGCCGCAGCGTTTTCGCCCTGAACGCCGCCGCGGCGCGGATGGAATGCGAATGCGGCAAAGAAGCTCTGACCGCTGAGACGGACGGCCTGCGCTTCCGGCTTCAGGTGCCCTGCGGCGTGTGCGGTGGGCACCACCAGGCGGAGTGCGACGCCGGCGCGGTGCTGCACGGCCGGGGCATCGGCCTGGCCTGTCCGGCAAAGCAGGAGCTATGCTGCTACATCGGCGAGGAGACCCAGGTGCGAAAGGCCATGGAGGGTCTGGCCCTGCGCGTGGCCAAGGAAAAAGCGTCCCCCGATGAGGCCTTCACCGACAACGTCATCATGTATGAGGTGCTGTCCGAGCTGAAGGACATCGCCGCCCGGGGCGGTATCGCCTGCGCCTGCGGCAGCCACGAATATACCATGCAGGTGCGCCGCGGCGCGGTGGACCTGACCTGTGCCAAATGCGGGGGACGCCTGCGCCTTCCCGCCGCCACCGACAGCGACCTGGATGATCTGTGCTGCCGCATGACGCTGACCATCCCGGGGAGGTAACATGGGCGCTGTCTTCTGTTTTCTGCTGTTTCTGGCCGCAGTGGGTCTCTGCATCCTTTTGGGCCAGTCCCTGATCCTTGCGATATGGGTGGGCATAGCAGCCTTCGCCGCCCTGGGCCTGCGCCGCGGGATGACCGTGCGGGCCATGTGGGACGCCGCCTGGGAGCAGGGCCGCAAAATGTGCTGCGTGATCGTGATCTACATGCTCATCGGCGCCATCACCGCCCTGTGGCGCAGCGCCGGGACCATCGCCTTCTTCATCTATCACGGGCTGCGCATCATCACGCCGCAGCTGTTCCTGCTGGTGACGTTCCTGCTGACCAGCTTCATCTCCTACGCCCTGGGCACGTCCTTCGGCGTGGTGGGCACCCTGGGCGTGATCCTGATGGCCTTGGCCCGCTCCGGCGGCGTCAGCGTGGCCATCACGGCGGGGACCATCGTGGCCGGCGCCTACTTCGGCGACCGCTGCTCGCCGGCCTCCTCCAGCGCCACGCTGGTGGCCGCCGCCACCGATACCAAGCTCTATGACAACCTGCACATGATGCACCGCACCGGCTGGCTGCCCTATCTGGTCAGCCTCGCGGCCTACGCCGCCCTGTCCGTAACGCACCCGCTGGCCATGGTGGACAGCGGTGTGCTGGACCAGCTGTCCGGCACCTTCAGCCTCAGCTGGTGGACGGCCATCCCGGCGCTGCTGATCCTGATCCTGCCGCTGTGCAAGGTCCCCATCCGGCCCACCATGGCCGTCAGTGCGCTGACGGCGCTGCTGGTGACGGTGTTCGCCCAGGGCCGCGCTCTGCTGCCCGCCCTGCGGGATGCGGTGCTGGGCTACCTCCCCGCCCCCGGCGCGCTGCACGACGTGCTCTCCGGCGGCGGCATGATGTCCATGGTCTCGGCCACCATCATGGCCGTCAGCGCCGGGCTGTACGCCGGGCTGCTGGGCGGCATGGGCGTGCTGAACGGCGCGGCGCATCTGGCCCAGCGCCTGGCCCGGAGAGCCGGGCGGTTCCCCGCCTGCGCGGCGATCTCCGTGGTGTGCAGCATGGTGTTCTGCAACCAGTCCACCTGCGCGGTGGTGTGCAACCAGCTGCTGGAGGACGACTACACCAAGCGCGGCCACGGCAGGGGCGAGATGGCCCTTGACATCGAGAACTCCGGCATCGTCCTCTCGCCGCTGATCCCCTGGAACATCTCCGTGTCCATCCCGCTGGCCATGCTGGGCGCGGACATGTCCGCCATCCCCTACGAGATACTGCTGTATGCCATTCCTCTGTGCTATTGGCTGACAAAGCGCCGGGTCTACCCGCCGAAAGGAGACGACTGCTATGATACGATTGCTGAGCCGCTGGCTCATTCCTGACCGGGACAACGTGTCCTCCCCCGCCGTCCGCCGCGCCTACGGCACCCTGTGCGGCGCCGTGGGCATCGCACTGAATATTCTGCTGTTCATCGGCAAATTCTTTGCCGGACAGCTGTCCGGTTCCATCGCCGTCACGGCGGACGCCTTCAATAACCTGTCCGACGCCGGCTCCTCGGCGGTGACGCTGCTGGGCTTCCGTCTGGCGGGCAAAAAGCCGGACACCGACCACCCCTTTGGCCACGGCCGCATCGAGTACATATCCGGCCTGATCGTAGCGGGCCTGATCCTGCTGATGGGCGTGGAGCTGGCCAAGTCCTCCTTTGACAAGATCCTCCATCCGGAGGCTGTCACCTTTTCCCTGATGGCTATCGCCATCATGGCCGCCTCCGTGTGCGTGAAGGTCTATATGTGGCTGTACAACCGGGCCGTCGGCCGGAAGATCAAATCCGCCGCCATGGAGGCCACCGCCACGGACAGCCTTTCCGACACCGTCTCCACCCTGGCGGTGCTCCTTGCCATGCTCATCGGCAAATGGACCGGTCTGGCGGTGGACGGCTATGTGGGCCTGGTGGTGGCGCTGTTCATCCTGTTCTCCGCCTACAAGGCCGCAAAAGAGACCCTGTCCCCCCTGCTGGGGCAGGCGCCCGACCCGGCGCTGGTGCAGCAGATACGGGATATCGTCCTCTCCAACGACACAGTGCTGGGCGTACACGATCTGGTGGTCCACGACTACGGCCCCGGCCGTCTGATGATCACCCTCCACGCGGAGGTCCCCGCCCACGGGGACATCATGGCCATGCACGATGTGATCGACAATATTGAAAAGGAACTGATGGAGAAGCTCCACTGCCACGCCGTCATCCACATGGACCCCATCGTCACCGACGGCTCCGTCACCGCGCTGAAGGAACAAGTGGCCGCGCTGGTGAAGCAGGTGGATCCCGGTCTGACCATCCACGACTTCCGCGTGGTCCGGGGCACCACACACGATAACCTGATCTTCGACGCGGTGCTGCCCTTCTCCAGCAGCAAGACCCCGGCCCAGGCAGCGCAGGAGATACGCGCTCTGGTCCGCGCCATGGACGGCAATTACTACGCCGTGGTCACGGTGGAGCACAGCTACACCGACTAAAAAATATCCGTGCGCCTGCGGCGCACGGATGAGAGCCCTTATTCCTATTCCCACGTCTGCCATATCTCCGGGCAATAGCCCACGGTGGCCTGCTTCCCGTTGCGGACAATGGGTGCGGCGAACAGCTCCGGGTATTCCAGCAGCTTTTCCTCCGCCGCCTGAGGCGTGATGTAGGCCATGTACAGCGCCTCATACGCCCGGCAGTCCTTGTCCACCAGCGCGTCGAAGCTGCCCACGGCCGCCCGGATGGAACGGTACTCCCCCGGCGATACACCCTTGCTCACAAGGTCGATGTACTGGTACTTGATGCGGCGCTCCTTGAACCAGCGCTCCGCCTTTTTCGTGTCGAAGGACTTGCTTTTTCCGAAGATCTGAATATTCATAGCGTATGCTCCTTACAAAAGAAATGGAGGGACAGTATGGACGACACCATCCGCAGACTGAAAGAACTGACAGACGCCAGTGACAACATCGTGTTTTTCGGCGGCGCCGGCGTATCCACCGAATCCGGCATCCCGGACTTCCGCAGTGTGGACGGCCTGTATCACCAGAAATTCAAATACCCGCCGGAGACCATGCTCAGCCACACATTTTACGAGACGCACACCGAGGAATTCTACGACTTCTACCGGGCCAAAATGCTGGCCCTGGACGCCCAGCCCAACGCTGCCCACCGCAAGCTGGCGGAATGGGAGCGGCAGGGGAAGCTGAAGGCCGTCATCACCCAGAACATCGACGGCCTGCACCAGAAGGCCGGCAGCCGGGAGGTCCTTGAGCTCCACGGCAGCGTGCTGCGGAACCACTGTACCCGCTGCGGGAAATTCTACGGTGTGGAGCGCATCGCGGAGAGCCGCGGCATTCCCCGCTGCACCTGCGGCGGCATCATTAAGCCGGACGTGGTGCTGTATGAGGAGTCTCTGGATGAGGACGTGATGGCCCGCGCCATCCACTATATCCGGCAGGCAGACGTGCTCATCATCGGCGGCACGTCGCTGGTGGTCTATCCCGCCGCCGGGCTGATACAGTACTACCGCGGCCATAAGCTGGCGGTCATCAACAAGGGCGGGGCCGGCAGCGGTCTTGGCGCCGCCGTCACCATCGACGGCCCTATCGGCCAGGTCATGGCCCAATTATAACACGCAGCGCCCCGACACGCAAGCCGGGGCGCTGCGTGCTATTGCGAACGCCGTGCCGATGTGCTATACTATATGTTCAAAAAACACCAAGCGAGGCATAGCATGACCACGAAAGATTATCAGACCCGCAGCCCCCTGCGGATATTCCTCTCCTACTTCAAACCCCACCGGCGGCTCTTCGCCCTGGACCTGTCCTGCGCGTTCCTCATCGCCTGCATCGACCTGGCGTTCCCGCTGGTGTCCCGCGCCGCCATGTATACCTGGCTGCCCCAGCGGCAGTTCCGGGTATTCTTCATCGTCATGGCGGTGGTGGTGGCCGCCTATGTGCTGCGCTCGGCGCTGTACTTCGTGGTGGCCTACTGGGGCCACACCTTCGGCATCCGCGTGGAGGCGGATATCCGCCGCGATCTGTACCGCCACATTCAGGAGCTGGGCTTCGACTTCTACGACCGCAACCGCACCGGCCAGCTGATGAGCCGCCTGACCAGTGACCTGTTTGAACTGACGGAGCTGGCCCACCACGGGCCGGAGGATCTGTTCATCTCTCTGGTGACCATCGTGGGCGCGCTGGCGGTGATGTTTGCCCTGCGCTGGGAGCTGGCGCTGGTACTGCTGGTGCTGCTGCCTGTCCTGCTGACCATGGCCCTGCGCCGCCGCCGGCAGATGAGCGCCGCCTCCCGGGCTGCCAAGGTCAAGACCGGCACCATCAACGCCGCCATCGAGTCCGGCCTGTCCGGCGTGCGGACCACCAAGGCCTTTGCCAACGAAGAAGCCCAGCAGCAGCGGTTCGACGAGGCCAACGAGGTGTTCAAGACCGCCAAGCGTGGCTTTCACAAGGAGATGGGCCGCTTCAACGCGGTGATGGAGTTCTGCACCGGCATATTGCCGGTGGCGGTGATCGCCGTGGGCGGCTGGCTCATCATGGGGGAGAAAATGGACTATGTGGATCTGATCACCTTCTCCCTATACGTCACCGCCTTCGTCAGTCCCATCCGCAAGCTGGCCAACTTCGCCGAGATGTTCTCCAACGGCTTCGCGGGCCTGCACCGCTTCATTGAGCTGATGGCCACCGAGCCGTCCATTCAGGACGCCCCCGACGCGCAGCCCCTCGAACATGTACAGGGCCGCGTGGACGTGAACGATGTCTCCTTCGCCTACGGCGAAAAGGCCGAGGTGCTGCACAACGTGACGCTGCACATCCCCGCCGGCGAGACGGTGGCCCTGGTGGGGCCCTCCGGCGGCGGCAAGACCACCCTGTGCCAGCTGCTGCCCCGGTTCTACGACGTGGACAGCGGCAGCATCACCGTCGACGGCCGCGATGTCCGCGCCGTTACCCAGCGCTCCCTGCGCCGGGCCATCGGCATCGTACAGCAGGATGTGTTCCTGTTTGCCGACACCATCCGCGAAAATATCCGCTATGGCCGCCCCGACGCCACCGATGCCGAGGTAGAGCAGGCAGCGCGGCAGGCGGAGATCTACGACGATATCTGCGCCATGCCCGACGGGTTCGACACCTATGTGGGCGAGCGGGGCGCGCTGCTCTCCGGCGGGCAGAAGCAGCGGGTGGCCATCGCCCGGGTGTTTCTGAAGGCCCCGCCCATTCTGATACTGGATGAGGCCACCTCCGCGCTGGACAGCGTGACGGAAGCCCGCATCCAGGGCGCCTTTGACCGTTTGGCCCGAGGCCGCACGACACTGATCATCGCCCACCGGCTGTCCACCATTCGTTCGGCCGACCGGATACTGGTGATACAGGACGGTGTCGTCGCCGAACAGGGCTCCCACCAGGAACTCCTGGCGAAGAACGGCGTGTACGCCACACTGTACCGCACGCAGAATTTGGGGGCATAACATGGACAGACGAGAACTGCTGGGCAGAACCGCCCACAGCCCGGAGGAACGGCTGCTGCTGAGCCGCGTGTGGGATAAGTGTGAGCAGTGCCGCACGCGGAACATTCCCACGGCCACAGGCTTTCTCTCCCCTGCGGAGCAGGCTGCAGCGCAGGGCTTTCTGGTGCTGCTGGGCGCGCGGGAGTCCGGCATTTTCTGGGGCGGCTATGACGGCGCGGAGCGAAAGCGGCTGCTGTTTCTGCCGGAGTGGATGGCGGAGCCGGACGGCACGGAGATCGCGGCGGTGCGGGCCGCGTGCCGCAGCGGCGGCGACCTGACCCACCGGGATTTTTTGGGCAGTTTGATGGCTCTGGGATTGACCCGGGAGAAGATAGGCGATATACTTGTGGAAAAGGGCGGCTGTCAGGTGCTGCTGGACCCGTCCATGACGGATTTCCTGCTGCAGAACTGGGACAGCGCCGGCCGGGAGAAGCTCACCGTAACGCCGCTGCCGCTTTCGGCGCTGGCGGTCCCCCATGCGGCGGTGAAGGAACTGCGGGACACCGTCTCCTCCCTGCGGCTGGACAACGTGCTGGCGGCGGGATTTTCTCTCAGCCGGGGCCGGGCGGCGGAGGCCGTGGAAAAGGGGTCCGTACAGGTGAACTACGTCACCTGTGTGAAGCCGGACAAGCCCGTGTCGGCGGGGGATACCATCACCTGCCGCGGTCTGGGAAAATGCGTATTGGACAGCGTGGGCGCTCCCACGAAAAAGGGCCGCCTGCCGGTGTCCATACGGCGATACATATAAGGGAGAAACAGCTATGGACGAGAAGAAGATAGCACGCATCAACGAGCTGGCCCGCAAGGCCAAGGCCGAGGGGCTGACAGACGCGGAGATCGAGGAGCGCGCTGCACTGCGGCAGGAGTACCTGAACGCGGTAATGGCCAATGCCCGCAGCGTGCTGGAGAATACCTATATCGTGGACGAAAAGGGCAACAAGCGAAAGCTGCGGGGAAAGGGAGAAGGGGAAGCATGAGCTACGAATACGACGAGAACAACGGTCTTCAGCCGAAGCCGCCGAAAAAGAACAATAACGACCTGGGTTCGTGGATATTCATCGCGGTGATGTTTGCCGTGGCCTGGCCTGTGGGCCTGATCCTGCTGCTGAGCAAGCTCAGCGAGGGCGGCGGCAGGAAAATGCGCCAGCAGGCGCGGAATGCATGGCAGCGGACGGCGGCGGGCAGCGCCGAGGCGAAGCCCGCGCAGGCGCGCGCCTCCGCGGCGAAGAACACCGTCCGCAAGGTCACAGAGACGCCGAACTACTCCGACAAGGGCGCCAAAACCATGAAGATCATCGGCGCGGTGCTGGGTATTCTGGGCTGCGTGGCTGTGCTCAGTGCCGTCAGCGACAACCTGTCCTACGCCTACCACTACAACGAGTGGTGGTACTTTGCCCGGCAGCTGTTCTATCCCCTGGGCATGATGGCCGGCGGCGCGTCCCTGCTGCTGGGCAGCGGCGCCATGAAGCGCCGCCAGCGGCGCTTTGCCACCTACCTCCGCACCGTCGGGCAGAAGCAGGCCGTGCCCCTGGACTATCTGGCCCGGGCCGCCGACGTGTCCCGCCGCCGGGTGGAGAAGGACGTGAACCTGATGCTGGAAAAGGGCCTCTGGGGTGACGAGGCCTATATCGACATGGGCAGCGGTATGCTCTTCAAGTCCCAGGCCGCCGCCACGGCGTACTTTGATGCCGCCCACCGCGCCAAGGCGGAGCAGGGTCAGCCCGCACAAACCGCGCCCGCGCCGGCGGGCTACGCCGCCATCCTGGCCCAGATCCGCGAGCTGAACGACCGCATCGCCGACGAGGCCATCAGCGCCAAGCTGGACCGCATGGAGCAGGTGTCCGGCCGTATTTTCAAACTCATTGAAGAGGACGAGGCCAAGCGTGACGCCGCCGGCACGTTCCTGAACTACTACCTGCCCACCACCCTGAAGCTGCTGGAAAACTACGCCAGCTTCGAGGAGGCCGGCGTCAGCGGCGAGAACCTGAGCCAGGCCAAGGCCAAGATCGAAAAGACCATGGACAGCATCGTGGCGGGCTTCGAGCACCAGCTGGACGAGCTGTACCGCACCGATGCCATGGATATCGACAGCGATATCCGGGTGATGGAGACCATGCTGCGCCGGGACACCGCCAGCGTAGCGGACGACTTCGGCCTGAACGGCAGCAGCGCCGTGCAGCAGCGGGATGAGTAAACGAAAAGGGAAACGCAGCGCGCCTGCGTTTCCCTTTTGTGCTTGCGGCCCTTTTCCGCCCCCGCCGCGGCACAAAAAGCGCCTTGTTTGTTGACGGGACGGGAAAAATGGGGTACAATGTCGGTAACGTTACCAGCGACCTGTTTCGCGCCCTTTGACGGAACAGGCGTGCTACCATAGAGCAGACGAGCAGCGTGAGAGAAAAGGAGCTGAGCACATGACGCGGCACCCGGCCCACGACATCTACACCTACCTCGGCGCGCACCCGGCGGAGCAGGGCTTCACCTTCCGCGTGTGGGCGCCCAACGCCCGCGCCGTAGCGCTGGCCGGGGACTTCAACGGCTGGCAGCCCCAGCCCATGACCCGGCTGGATACCGGCGTGTGGGAAACGGCGGCGGAGAACGCCAAGGTCTACGACGCCTACAAGTATGTGGTCACCGGCGCGGACGGCCGGGTGGTCTGGAAGGCCGATCCCTGCGCCTTCCACGCGGCCACCCGTCCCGGGACAGACAGCAAGGTCTACGACCTGTCCGGATACCAGTGGCGGGACGATGACTGGCGGCGGCAGCGGCTGGAAAAGCCGCCGGTGAACGGCGAGCTGCTGATCTACGAGGTGCATCTGGGCTCGTGGAAGCGCCACGAGGACGGCTCTCCCCTGAGCTATGTGGAGCTGGCAAAGGAGCTGCCCTCCTATGTAAAGGCCATGGGCTACAACTTCGTAGAGCTGCTGCCGGTGACGGAATACCCCCTGGACGACAGCTGGGGCTACCAGTGCACCGGCTACTTCGCCCCCACCAGCCGCTACGGCACGCCCCACGACTTCATGGCCCTGGTGGATGCCCTGCACCGGGCGGGGCTGGGCGTGATACTGGACTGGGTGCCCGCCCACTTCTGTAAGGACAGCCACGGGCTTATCGAATTTGACGGCACCTGCCTCTACGAGTACGGCGACCCCCTGAAATGGGAGCACGCCGGCTGGGGCACCCGTGTATTCGACTTCGGCAAACCGGAGGTCCGGGAATTCCTGCTGTCCTCCGCCGTCTACTGGTTGAAGGAATACCACATCGACGGGCTGCGGGTGGACGCGGTGGCGTCCATGCTGTATCTGGACTATGACCGGCAGGGCG
>ERZ1026846.245-NODE-245-length-42611-cov-11.421774_pt1 | contig 42611 bp, 54 predicted proteins | sample MGYA00380153_ERZ1026846 | MGnify/ENA primary metagenome ERZ1026846 (study PRJEB33269, sample SAMEA4719789) | human gut metagenome | biome: human-associated habitat; feature: organic feature; material: feces | place: Cameroon | collected 2013-10 ...
ATATTATGCGCAGATAGGCTCAAGTGGATATTCTGCGAAGATAGGCTCAAGTGGAGATTCTGCGCAGATAGATAGCGCTGGAGAGGATAGTGTTATTTGTTGTGCAGGTAGCAATTCCGTCGTAAGAGCAAAGAAAGGTTCTTGGATTACCCTTTCAGAGTGGAGGTTTTCAGAAGAAAAGAAAATGTATGTCCCTATTTGTGTAAAAACTGAGTATGTGGATGGAGAGAAGATAAAGGAAGATACTTGGTATAAACTTGATAATGGGAATTTTGTAGAAGTCTTATGACAATAGAATTAAAATGGGAAAAAATAGAAAAGTTAAATCTAGAAGAATAGAGATTATGAAACAATTTGACTTACAAGAATATCTTAAGAATCCCACCATACCGATTGTAACGCGAGAAGGCGACAGCGTAAGGATTATTTGCACGGACAGAGACGATGAGGACAATCCAATTATTGCTCTTGTGCGGCATGAAGGAGTTGAAGTGGTAATGGCCTTTAGTAAAAATGGCGAATACTTTTGTATGAATGAGGGGCCGTGCCCATGTGATTTATTCTTCGCGCCGGAACCAAAAACTAAAAAGGTCGGCTGGATGAACGTCTGCAAGTATGGAGACGACAAACACTTCTCTCTCGTGGGTGGTGTTATTCACCCGACACGTGAGCAGGCGTTGACAGAGCGTCCAGATTATGTCGTGGACACAATTCAAATCAAATGGGAGGAATAATCATGTCCGATATACAGCACTCTTGCAAGTGTCTCGGTAGGAATTTCACGACCGATGAATGGCACGAATACTTATATAAGCATCCAGACTCGCATTCGGAGCCGGTGTTCCAATTCGAAGGCTACGAGTATAACATTAACGACGTCTGTCTTAACCCTCACATTCCTGTGAAGATTGAACATGGGGGATGTAAGGTGTCGATAATGACAGCGGAGATGCCTTCCGGTGTTTGGAGGCATGGAATGACATGCGACCTGTATACATCGTACAGGACTTACGGCGTATTTTTCTGCCATGCACGAGATTGTGCATGCACGGAGAGAGAAGCAGTGTATACGGCGCTTCGGGAATGCGAGCGAATGACCCTAGACGAATTGGATCACCTGAAAAATTCAAGTGTGGATGGGGCGGAAACGAAGCGCCCTGACGTGCGCTCTTTCTTAAAAAAGGTTCAGCATTATATCGACATGTATAACCCTGACCAATTAACACTATTCGAAGACAAATAAACCTTAAAGTAATTAAAATTATGGCATCATTAAAACCAATAAATTTCAAGCATGCAAACCGCAAGTTATATGCGCCTTCAGAGGAAGGTTGCTGTAGCAAGATTCCGCTACCTGTGTGGACTAACGGAGTTCAATGTGTAAGTTGCTGGAAGTGTTCATTTTTAGACAGGCTCAGGATTCTGTTCACCGGGCGCGTCTGGGCTAGCATCAGAAGCGGCAGCACTCAGCCTCCGATGTGGATAGCGGCCGAATATCCGTTTATTGACAATCTCGAAAAGTATCAGAACGAATGAACAAGAATATCCGTCAGGCGGTCTATGCGAAGTACAACGGCCATTGCGCCTATTGCGGCTGTGAGATTGACTACAAGGATATGCAGGTTGACCACATCAAACCCAAGTGCCGAGGAAATGGCCGGCACTTGGGCCGTGTGGGAGAAGACACGATTGAGAACTACAATCCGTCTTGCCGCATGTGCAACTTCTATAAGGGGATGTCAACGATCGAGCAATTCCGGAAGAGACTTGCAAAGGAACTTGACTACAAGCGGACATTCGCCACGCGGCTGGCGCTCAAGTTCGGGATCCTTACGGAGAAAGGATGGGATGGGAAGTTTTATTTTGAAAGACTATGACTTTAGATAGGAAAATTGACGCGGCAATAAAACTATTGCAAAGCATTCCGACCGATGACGGCCCGATTGAAATCTGCTATTCAGGGGGCAAGGATTCGGATGTCATTTTAGAACTTGCGAAGATGTCAGGTATTCATTATCGCGCAATCTACAAGAACACGACGATAGACCCTCACGGAACTATGCAGCACGTAAGGGAGATGGGAGTCGAGGTCGTACAGCCTAAAGAGAATTTCCTCAGTCTCGTGAGGCGCAAGGGGATGCCTTCAAGATATAGTCGGTTTTGCTTCGAAATCCTGAAGGAATATGCGATTCTGCCGCGTGCGGTGCTTGGAATCCGGAGGGATGAAGGCCGAAAGAGGGCGGAAAGATACAAGGAGCCGGAGCTGTGTAGAGTCTATTCAGGCGGAACTAAAGTCAGGCAGTATCTGCCGATTCTTGAATGGACCAACGATGATGTGAAAGAGTTCATCGAGCGCCGGAAAATTAAATGCGCGCCTGTCTATTATGATGAAAATGGAGAGTTCGATGTCAATAGACGGCTTGGATGTGTAGGTTGTCCGCTTGCTAGCAGAAAAAAACGTAGAGAGGCGTATCTGGAGAGCCCTAAAATGCTGTTGGCTCAAGTTAAGGCGTTGCAGGATTGCTATGACAAAAGGGTAGCCACCGGAGTTGCCTCTGCGACGATTGAAACATGCAGTCGGAATGCGTGGGTATTCTTCTATGCGACACTCTTCTATGATACGATTGCCGAGTTCAAAGACAAATGCACGAACCTGCTGTTTGACTTTGATATAGAGGCTTATATGAGAGACTATTTTAAGATTTAATTACAATGAAATGCAATGAACTAATGGTCGGCGATTGGGTCGCCGATGCGCTCGGAATCCCTATGCAGGTCATATCCGTCGGCTATACCTACGCCTATGCCGAAAGAAACGATGAAAACGACTATGACTGGGTGGAGTTTGAAGACAAGGAATGCAAGCCATGTCCGATTCTCCTGACGGACGAGTTCTTCAAGCGAAACAACTTTGACGAGGACATCCTCTACTGGACTGAAAGAAACAGCATCCTCGATGAGGACGGAGAAGATGGCTACATCATTGCGATTAGGTTGTATAATCCGCCATGCGGTCCAAGCGCAAACGTTCACTATGTGCACGAGCTGCAGCAGCTTTTGAGGCTTGGAGGATATACGGAATTGGCTAACGACGTGAAATTATAATCATTATGGCAAGAATAGTTTACAAGAAAGGCCTTGAAGGCCAGAACCGCCTCGAATGTATCGAGGGAATCGAAATTGAGTTGTTGACCGGGCAGAAGGCGCTCATCTATCCGAAGTATTCGAAAGAGGTTATGCTTCCGAAGGATAAAATCGAGTTTTGGGATGCAAAGGAAAACAGCGAAATTGAGGCTCTGAAGAAGGAGGATAATCTCTGGGCAACCGGAGCACTCTTGAGGTGTGGAAGTCCTGCGGCCGAATATGTCAGCAATTTCCGCTCTGACAAATACGGCATCTTCGGATTGCCGACGTTGCTTGCTGCTATGGACCTCTACCACCAAAATGAGGATATAGACGCGCTTGCTGAAACAATCGAGGGAGCGCACCTACTCCGAGACTTCATCGTCGGCGTTTGTTCTTGTACCCGGTACAGCGAGGACTGCGGTTGGATTGCGAGTGTCTTCGGTTTTGCGATCGGCGACATCTTGTGCAGCTCGTACCTGGCTGTTCCGGTCGTGCTTTACAAATAATCTTAGTCTTAAATTTTCGGCAGGAGCGCGTCCTCGCGCCCTGCCTTAAAATCGAAAATATTATGACAGCTTGTGATTTTTGCAACATCGACTGGTGCGGATATGAAGTGCACAAATTGGACAAAAACGCCTGCTTCAGGGTTAGATGTTTCGAGCAAGGCAAGCGAAAGGCAAATGAACGTGCGCTTGTTCTCTACGAGCAAGAACTGAGGCAATTCAAGAACCTGCTCAATGCCGTTTCAAAAGATGGCACAGGCGGAGATTTAATATCAGTGGGCGGCAGTATAGCAGCCTTCAAAAAAGCGTTGGAAGATGATAAATAAAACTCAAAAGAAAGCAATTTGCATTCTTGTAATTGTAATGAATGTAATATCCGCCGTAACTTGTGTGATAACCAAGGACTGGACGAATGTTTTTAATAATGTGGCACTAGCATCATCATGGGGCCTAATACTTAAATACGAATTGGACAATTATCATGATGAAGTATAGAGTTATAAAGGCCGTCAACAGCCTCGGCGAGACAATCTATATCCCGCAATACAGAGTGTTGTTCTGTTGGCTAAATTTCAGCGGAGACCGCACATACCACGACAAGGACAGCGCAATATTCTTTCTTCGGTTGAATGCTCCCGCCAAAATCATTGGAAATATTTTTGAAATCTGAGGCACTATGATTCAGTTTTGTGAGAATGTAATGAAAATCGTGTCAGTATGTGCCGGATTCGCCGCAATCGTCGTTGTTGTGGGCTATACGATGGATGATGTTCCAGAAACAAAGGATTGTATAAGAAAATCTGCACGCGGCATAGCGGCGACTGTCATTATCTGCATGGTGATGCTGGTTGCCGTATGCCTGATTGTAGAATTGTAAAGAAAATAATTAGGCTATGATTAAAGGATTTGTACTAAACAAAATCTCGGAGACCAACACTCTCGAAATTACAATGCTTGACGAGAAGGGGCATACTGTGCCAATATCGGAAGCGGATATAGAAGACAGGCTTCAGTTGATAGGTCTTATTGGGCTTGCGGTCAACTCCATTAAAATCCTGTTGAAAATGGAACATGAAAGCAAATCTCCTGATATCTGCATTTCAGGAACATGCAAAATGACAAAAACGAAAATGAAGAATTAATTGAAATGGAAATAAAGACACTCGAAATTGCGGGATTCTATTCCGCGCTGAAGGCGTTGCATCTGCCTTACGGCAAAATTGAGAAGTCCTTTCTTGCGGGTGAAATTCTCCCTGAAAGAATGGAATCTTCGAATTGCGACTATCACAACGCGATTGCATATGGCGGAGCTACGGTGATCGTCGCGGACAAGGACTTGGCCCTGCTCAAGGCCCTTATCAAAAACGGCGACGAACATGCGAAGGTCGTAAGAGGCATAAACGTGTGGGTCGAGATTAAGGCTCCGATTTACTTCTGGTGGGACTTTGAGACCTACATTGTCGGGCATCAGAGGCTATGTTCTGAATCGACAATGAACCAAGAATGCAAGGGGCTTACTGGAGAGGAACTGCAGAAGGCGAAAGGCGCAATTCCCTTTGGCCGCGAGGTTACGAAAATCGACATGTTGTCGTATCAGACAATCGCGCGAATCTGCAGGCAGAGAAAGAACCATAGACTGCCGGAGTTCCATCAGTTCATTGACTGGGCGGGGACGCTTCCGTTTGCGGAGGAGTTGATATTCACTGATAAGGACACGAATATAAGATGATAGAATATATACCATTTGACATGAGAATCTATGCCAAAAGACCCGAACTGAAAGTTGTTACGGAGGATAGGATACCTGCGAAAATTCATTTCTGGGGCGACGGCGTATTTGTGACGTGCGAAAACAAGGACGGAAGCGAGAGACTCTATATGCTTGACACTAATACTGTATTTGCCGACTTCTCGGGGCTATACTTCAAGGTTGATGTAAGAAGAGGTTGGATGAACGTGTGCAGGTATGGCGATAATCGCAACTCCACTGTCGTCGGCAATGTCATTTTCCCGACACGCGAAGAGGCATTGAAGGCAAGGTCTGTGAGTTGCGTAGATACAGTTAAAATAACATGGATAGAATAAATTATCATTCAAATAATAACACGGCAGAATTATATTAACGGAAACTAGTATGAAAAGATTTAATTTACAAGAATATCTGAAGAATCCTGATAGGAAGATTATCACAAGGAATGGCAAAAGCGCGAGGATTATTTGCACGAACCGAGTTGACAAAACACATTCTATCCTTGCTTTGTTGTTTGAGGATGAGGATAGAGATAGAGAAGAAGTTTATCAATATACTTCAAAAGGTGAATATTATCCAAACGCAAGTAGTCCGCATGATTTATTCTTCGTATCGGAAAAGAAAGAGGGATGGATAAACATATATCACTATGATGGCATTGAAAGAGCGAATGCTTCAAAACGCATTTATGACACTAAAGAAGAAGCGCTAAAATATAAAAATAGCGGATATGTAGATACGGTTAAAATCGAATGGGAGGAGTAAGTCATGACAATAGAAGAAAGAGCAAAAGACTTTGCAGGCTATGGTATAATATCTTCAAGAGATACAATTACTACGGTGAATATGAGTGGTAAATATGATGGGTTCAAAGCAGGAGCAAAATGGATGCTTGAAAAAGCCTTGGATTGGATTGGTGACAATGTGGTAGTTGATAAGTTTGGGAGACCTGTAGATGCCGAGAATTTCAGAAAAGCAATGGAGGAATAAATTATGAAATTCAATATACCAAAAAAGATGACGGTAGGAGGTGTTGATTACGTTGTCAACATTAAGGACGTTCTGAATTATTCTGGGGATTTCGGCTTTTGGCAGCCGCAGGGCACGATAGATATAGCGAGAGGAGTAGAGGGTGATAGGCTATCCGAATCGAGGATGCGGACAACGTTCTGGCACGAACTGACACACGCGATTCTGGACAGGATGGGAAGAACCGACCTGAACGATAGTGAAGAATTTGTAAACACGTTTTCCGCGTTTTTGTCGGGGGCGATTGACACAATGGAGGAATAATATGATAAACGTAAAAGAACTGATGATTGGCGATTACGTCGATGTTTCCAGACATGGTAATCCGATAGAACTTGACATTATTCAAGAGGTAAGCGACGTTGGCTCGGAAACAACCATAGGCCTTGAAAAATGTTCTGGAATTTTTGCCGAAACGAGATTTCGCCTATTGCGTTGACCGAAGAATTTTTCTTAAAAAATGGGTTCAAAGAACTATGTAGGACAGAATATAGTACAAGGTTGTATAATTCAGACTTATATTTACGTGTGACGATTACACGGGAAAATCGTTTCACGTGTAACCAGATAGGCGTTAACTATGTCCATGAATTTCAGCATTACTTAAGGATGGTTGGTTTATCTGAAATGGCAAACAACTTAAAATTATAGATTATGGCTTGGATAAAAATTGGAGAAAGAGACGTTTTGAACGCGAATTTCGTTAAAACAATCGCAATACAACAATTTAGAGACGGCGCTTATTATATAAGATTTGGTCTTAACGGAGACGATAGTGTTATTACTAAAGGCTTCGAAAAACGTGAAGAATGTCTCAAATTGTTCAACCGAATTTGGTCTGCAATAGCGGAAAATGAAAGCATTGATATTAGTTGGGTGTAAAATTACTAAAGATTATGGCAAGAATAGTTTACAAAGAGGGATGCGAGTGGCAAAACAAGATTAACGCAATCGAGGGTATCGAGATAGGTCTTGACAACGGAAGAAAGGCGCTGATATTCCCGAAATACGCAAAACTTAAAATGACCAATAGGGATTTCGATTTGGAGGATTGGAATGCGGAAGAAATGACGATGGAGCAAGTGATGGCAAGCAATGGAGGTGCGGAGAATGAAGAACTTTATAGAATCAATAGTCCGGCAGCAAAATTTGTCAGTCAGTTTCGGACGTTCAAATGGGGTGCGAGGGATTTGCCTAATTTGCGGTTGGCGGTAGAAATCCAGAAGCAACGGAAGGAGATAGACAGGCAGGCGGAGAAGATTGACGGAGCGGACTTGCTCAGGGAGAATCTTGGCAGTATCTGGTCGTGTGCCCGTGAATTTGGTGACAGTTGCTATATTGCACAAATTGATGGCACTGTCGCTACGGACATTGTATGTAACGAGCATGTATGCATACCTTGTGTGTTGAATTGTTCCGAATAGCATGTTAAGTAAGGCTCTATTTTCAAGCAACAGGATGGACTGGACGACGCCACAGGACTTCTTCGATGAACTGGACAAGGAGTTTCACTTTACTCTGGACCCTTGCGCCCTGCCGGAAACGGCGAAGTGCAAGGCGTTCTTCACTCCCGAAGACGACGGCCTGAAACAGTCTTGGGGAGGGCAGGTGGTTTTCTGCAACCCTCCCTACGGCAAGGACATCGGCAAGTGGGTAAAGAAATGCTACGACGAGAGTAGGAACGGCGCTGTCGTGGTCCTGCTGATTCCTGCAAGGACGGACACCAGATACTTCCACGAATATATCTATCACAAGTGCACCGAAATGAGATTTATCCGGGGCAGGCTGAAATTTGGAGATTCAAAGCAGTCTGCCCCTTTTCCTTCAATGCTAGCAATATACAATGAAACTGTCTGCAATACTCAGGAAGTTTGATGAGCTTAAGGTGGACCAACAGAGTTACATCTATGGGACAATCATGAACATTTGCGGATTCCCATATTTTTATTCGCTCTACGATAGGAGGACGGGCCTCATATCCCCAATAAGGAACGCACAAGCCAACTACTACGAGCCGATGCTGTATGCGATAAAGCAGGCGGGGATAAAATACCTTGTATTCCGCATGGGGAGAAAGATGACGGATATAAAAATCAAACTCGGCCAAATCGAGATTGATTTAACTCTGGATGAAATAAAATCCAAAAAATATTTGCAAGTGGATAAATAAATATCATATTTGCAGAAGCGTCAGGGCTACGCACAACAGCCCCGGTGATTTGCTTCAGAACTTATCATCGTCGTATAACATACGATTTTCAAGGCGGGGTGAAAACCTCGCCTTTTTTCGATTATTCGCGTCGGACTACAGCCCGAAATACTTCCTCACAGAGAACACATTGTCGCGGTCTTCCAGTCTCGCCTGTGCGAGTTCGGCGCAGACACGCGGCTCCTGGTCCTGTGCGATGTAGTTGTGCAGTACTCCCCATTCGTCCGACCAGACCATGTTCAGGACGGCGAAGAATGCCCACCTGTTGTATTCCCCGTCTTCCTCGTATCTGATTCCGAGGGACTCCAGGACCCTGAACGTCTCGTCCGGATCTTCCCAGTGCCCGCCCCTTGAGCCGTCGAAGTTGACGAAGTTCCTGACGATTTCCAGTGCTTCATCTTCCGACAGGTACTCCCTGAACCTCACGAGGTCCTCGCATTCATCAGCAAGAGCCTTCGCGTTGTCCTCGCTCATCGACGCGACCATCTTGAGGACGATGGCGCGTCCGCTTTCACTCTCTATCCTATCGCGGAGAAGTCCGATGAACCTTTCCGCAGTCATATTCCTTTCCATGATTTCCGTTTTTAGAATTGTCAAAATATGACAATTAATTGCCTTTATACGCGAAGAAATTGATTTTTTTACGTCAATTTATCGCCTGAAGAAATAAGCCGCGACAGCATCTGCTTGACTTCGTTCATAGACGATTCAATTTTGCTGAAGCGCTGTTCCGTCTCCTGCTTTTCCCGGAAGGCCGGATTCAGTTCCGCAAGAAGCCCCGTCGATTTCTCGACTATCCGTCTCTGGTGTTCGACTGCCGCGAGCGCCTGCTCTGCAGATGCCCTCATAGATTCGACTTCTCCTGCAAGCCCCTGCCTGTCAACCGACAGCACAAGGTTGCCCGCATAGGTAACGGAGAGGGTTTCAGGAATGACGTAGTTGGCCGTCTTGCCGTCAGCCTCTATCGAGACATCGACGACCATTCCGGACTTGCCGGCCGCAGGGTTCAGTTCCATGCGAGGGAAGCCTACCGAGACGGCCTTTCCTTGTATCAGTGTGAGATTCTGCTTGTCAAGGATATATACGGGATAGTTTTGTTTCAGATCTTTGAAGTACATAGCTTGAAATAATTATGAGTGGAGAGATTCTCACCCCTCCACTCTGTGATACAAATGGGACTAGGCCCCAGCTGTGGTAGCAGTCGGTTTAAGAGCTGCAATGAGTTCCGCATTCTGTTTCTGCTGTGAGAGCTCAAGACGTGCGTCATTGTACCTCTGCTGGAGGTCAGCCTGCCAATGACAGTTAAGGGTGTCGATGATCCTCTGAGTGTTGTCCTGACCTGCGCGCACGATGTCGCACTTGTCCTGCTGCATCTGGAAGCCGATGCCGGAGAAGCCACGCTCTACGCTCCTGTTCACGAAGTCAAGCCCTGTCTGGATCTTGTACTCGATGTCCTTCTGCCCGAGCTGGTTCTCGTAGCCCATTCTGATGATGTTCTGCTGGGTGTTGCAGCAGCAGTCCTTGATTGCCTGAATGACGTTGCAGTCGCCCATGTTGACCGCGTTGATGACGCGCTCAGCTGAGAAACCGACCTGTCCGCCTACCTGCTCGATAGCCGAGCGTACGGCGCATATTCCGCCCTGCAACTGATTGAAGTCGCAATTCAGACTAGCCGCGAGTGTGGAGATTGCCGCATTGTTACCCTTGATTGCGGACATCAGAAGGTCGCTGTTGTGGTTGTCCGCCATCTGGGTTCTGAGTGAGTCAATCTGACTCTGGATTTCAGTGCCCTGAAGGTTTCCGTTTCCGAGTCCGAATCTGTTTCCGCCGAAAAGGGCGAGAAAGATAAGGTACATCCAAGGATTGTTCATCCAGTTGTTCGCTCCGCCGTTCATTGCGGCCATCATCGCCATCGGGTCAGTGTCGCGCTTTCCGAGCATCGCAGCCGCGAGGATGTCATTGTTGCCCCTGTCGCAACAATAGATTTTGTCAACCATTTCGCTCATGATAGAAATTTGTTGTTAGTGTTATCCGCCTCTTGCGCCTTCGGCGGTCTTGGCACGTTGCGCATCGCACTACAAACTTATCATTACGGACGCTGATTGTCAGATGGTTAGTTCCTGTCCGGTTCCCTTTCCGTTCCCATTTGCTTCAGCCACGTCGCAGATAGTCTCAGGAACGAGAGCCGCAGACCTGCAGAGCCTTCAAGACGCGCCTCGAAGCCCGCTTGCGCCTTTCTCACGGCACGTTGCGACATCCGCATCCTTTCCGCTATCATGCGCGGATAGAAGCCGTTCTTCATGAGCAGGTAGATGACAAGGTAGCGGGCGTCCACGACCTCTTCTACGCGTGAATCGGACAGTATCCGGTCGCTGTCGATTTCAGTCTCCGCAGAGACGTCAGCGAGCACTGAGGCAAAAATTTCTGACTTTTTCATTTCTTTTTCAGTTTTTATTGTTATCTTCGCCTCAGCCAACAACGAAAGAAAAACAGACCCACACCATTCAAACCGAGGCAATAGTGCCCCCGTATTGCTGGTGTGGGTTTTTCTTTTAGTTGGCGCTAAACAAATCTTGCTCTTGCAAGTCGGGGGCTTTTTATGCCCCTCTTTCGCTTACGGAATCAGCTTCATGAGCAGATGCAGAAGCGGTCTCCGGAATTTCCAGAATCCGATTGCGGCCACGATTGCCGCGAGAATCCAGAATCCGTTGAGCCTGAAGCGCTGCCAGGCGTTCAATTTAGCCTCGACATAGACGGGTTTTTCGACATAGACGTTCTTGTCTCGATAAACGATGCTGTCCCTCCTCTCCTTTGTGTTTTTACTCAGGACCGGAATACTGCGCGGCTTCGTCTTCAGGGAATGATGCAGGAATCCGAGCGCATCTACGCTTGCATCCGATACCGCCACGTCGTTCTCCAGATGGGAGGATGTGTCCTTCACCGCCACCGTCTCCGATTGTTTCGGAAGTTCCACGTACACTGTATCAATAGTCTCGATGCGCTCCGTCCTCACCACGACTCTCGTGCTGTCCCTTGTCTCCGTGTCCAGCGCTTTCCTTTGCGTTCCGCACGATACGGCGAGGAAGGCAGCCGCCCATATTAGCATCCTTCTCATACCTTTTCTCCCTTATAGCGCCAGTTATAGCAAATTTGCCCTCTTTGTTCGCCATTCAGCCTATGCGAAAAATGAACGAACGTTGGATAAAGTATCATCTGGTCGAAAGGCAGCCCCAACTTCACCGCAAGTCTTGCGAGCTTCACCGGATCACCTGCCGCTATGTCTGCCGCTTCACCTTTCACGTGTTGGCTCGTAGGCACTCCGCCCACGGCCGCATTGAGCGCCTTGCACCTGTATCCGGAGTTGACTTTCAACGGCTTACCCCACGCATCGCGCAGCGGCTGCAGGACATTCTCTGTTAAGGCAAGGATGCTATCGCGCACGTCGATTGACGTGATGACATTGCAGATGCCCTTTCTGTCTGCGATGTCGCTTTTTTCAAATTCGCGGTAACTGAAATCTTTTGTTATTGTTCCCATTTTTTACTCGCTTTTACCAATGCCGTGTTTCGGCTGTTCTTTTATCATTGATATTATCTTTTGTGCAGTATCGCTATCAACACAAGATATAATTTCTTCGACAGCATCTACCACTTTGCCCGCCGCGCTCTGCTTTTTCTTGGAGTTCTCGATAACAGAACGACCCTCGATAAGCAGTACGCCTAAAGTCGCTATAATTGCGCAATAGGGTAGATTGTACCAAACGAACACCGCGCCTAATATATCTATTAGGAGGAAGAAAAACACGATGCGCAGGTAGTCTATAATCTTGCGGATAGTCTTGCGCAAGCCGTGACTCATAATCTTCTCCTTGTTAGCGCGTGCTGCGTCAATGCCCGTCCACATGTCTATAAGCGCAGCCGCACATACGAGCACACATAGAAGGAAGGCTATCATTATCCCCCGGCTCAGGCCGTCAGGGAGATTGAATGTTGTAATCATATCGTCCATCACATCACCATATTATCAGGTAAAACCAAACTGCCATCTGCATTGTGAGCGCTCCGGCTGTTGTCGCCGCGAAGTCAAGGACCTCGACGCTGCCGTTGCCCCTGCTGTCATAGAACTCCTTGAGCATTCCGGCGACCACTCCGGCTACCCACGCATAGGGCGCGAATCCCTTGACGGAAGCGCACAATGCGACGATGAGCGCACCCGCAATGAAGTGCAGCAACTTGTCCTGCGGAATGCTTCCCAAAGCGCCTGAAATCTTAGCGAAAATCCTCTTCATGATGCACCTCCTCTTCTATCTCCTTGAACCACTTTGCGCTCTTTTCCTTGACGATGACTTCAGCGAACACGTCGCCGTTGCGCGTGTCGATTATTCCGTTAGGTGAGGAGAGCCTCACATAGCCCTCCCTCACTCCTTCAATTTTCATCCTGTTCATAATTATTCCGTTGTTTCGTTGGTTACTTCCGTTGCCTTAGCCTCAAGCGCTCCGACCTTGCCAGCCAGCTCGTTGATTGCCGAAACGAGGTCAGCCTTGCTTGCGGTGTTCAGGCTCGACAATGTGCCGATATTCGTCTTGTTTGCCTTGATGGTGTTGTACGCGTCAATCGGATATACGATGTCAGCACGCAGAGGTGTTGATGTCTTGCCTTCGGTGATTATCGCCTCCTCCGTTCCTCCTTCAGCGACCTGCTCCGTGAGGTTCAGTTCGTCGTAGGTTATCTCTTCATAATCCGTGTTTTTTTTCTTATATACGACTGTCAGAGGATGACCTTCATCTTTTAACTTTTTCAGAAAGGCCTTTAATTCTTGAGTGTTTGATGCTACCGATTTGGGGACACAACCGACTATTGTGCGAACACTTGCGAAACCTATCGCCCAAGCATCAAAATAATAACCTCCATTGTATTTATAATAGAAAGGCGCGCTCGCCAGACCGGAATATGGGTCATCTATCTCATTCACCTGGAGACTAAACTTGAAGTTATCTCCTGATTCGGCAATTTGGCTTATTGTTATAGTCTCATCTAAAACGAGAGCTTTTACCCTCTTCACGGCCTTCGTCGGCGTAATCTCATCATATCCTGATCCGGCAGACTTCAATCCGTCAGGGAAATACTTCTTCAGTGTCTCGCTCCACTTCCTTTCAGAGACCTTGCCTTCCGTGTCGGTAGTCTTAATTCCCTCTGCGAATGACGACACGATTTCGCCCTCGTTGTAAGGGATATAAGGCACATCGTCAATGCTTGAATAACCGAGGCGCTTTGCGAAGTCGTCGGGTGTTGAAGGCTCGTTGCCGGAGCCGAACATTGTAGTGAGGTCAAAAAACTTGAGCTCCCGCAATTCGTCATACTCCCGATTTGGACTCATTGCTACTTCAATGCTATTACTGTTTTTTAGAGGAGAAAAGACGCTATTAGGTTGAATGTCCTTAGTCTCAGACCTGTTATTAGTATTTATTTCTCTATAACTCAAGACTTCTTTAACTTTAATCCTTTTCTCTAACAACATGTACTTGTGTCCTTCATTAAGAACCGCGTTTGATAAACCATAGTATGGATAGCCGGTTGAAGACCCATTAAAGGACCACAAATCATTTTCACAACTGATAATGACGCCATGTATTGTAACTGGTTGAATTTTATCCTTACATAATTGATTCATCACCATGCTGTACCCCTTTATCCTTTTGATGCTCGCGCTTCCGTCCTCTATCTGATTGTCTCCTCCGGCCTTGCGCGACATGATGACCTCCTCGGTTGCGTCGCCCTTTGACGTGAGGTTATCAGCAGAGCCGACACGCATTGACTCGTAGTAGCCGTCAGCGAATGACTTCAAGTCTACCTTATTACGCAGGTTGTCGATTTGGGTGGCGATTGAAGCCTTCGTTCCGTAGCGGCGGACAAGCAGCGTCGCAGCCTCCGGCACGTCGGCACGATAGCAGACGAGCACGTCAGAGTATGCCTCCATCGCCTCGAAGCAGACGAAACCGCTTGTAGGAATGTCTGTGCTCATTGCGGAGAACAGCGGCACGTATTCAAGCCTTTCGGTGCCGGATGTCGTCGTGGTCTTGATTCGTGCAACGAAGAGAGCCACGCCCAGCTTCATCTTGTCGGCTCCGCCCATATACAGCTCGTAGGTGTTGCCTACCACCACGGCACCGATGGCGGCGATGTTGAAGTCCGCGTCGTCCACGAACTCCCCGTCAGCATTGATGTACTTGCCTGCCGTCTCAGCAGTCATTGCCACTGACGGAAGTTCCGCGTACTGACCGAGGTCGCGCTCAAGCGCTGCTACGCCGTTCTTCACGTCCTCGACGCCGGAAGCGTCAGCGAAGAATATCCACCCTTCACCTAGCATCACCTTGCCTGAAGCGTCGAGCGTTGCCGGAGGCGTGGTGGTGGATTCCACATTGCACTGGAATGCGGAGCCGTAGCGCGTCACTATGTTGCCTGAATAGTATGTCTCGCCGTCAGTGTATTCAAAGCGGGCGGTCGGCACGCGCCCGATGGTTTTCTTGACTTTTGCCATATCGTTATTTTTTATTCGTCATACGTTACGCTTATGATGCCGCTCTTCGCGTCAACCTCGATTTCGAGGGTAGCCTTCTTCTCCGCAGCGGCGGCGGCCTTGTCAGCCCTGTCTGCGGCCTTTGTAGCATTGTCCGTCGCGGTCTCGGATTCGCTCTTCAGGCGCGAGAACTCAGTCACACGTTCCTTCTCCGCGGTCACACGTCCGCTCTCGGCAGACGCCCTCTTGGTCTCCGCGTCCTTGCGCGACGCCTCTGACGATTCGCGCTCCTTCTCAGCCTCCGCCCGTGAGGATTCCTTATTCGCCCTTGCGCTCTCGGACTCCTGCCGTCTCGTCTCGTTGCCCTGCCTCTCCAGTTCCTTCAGCCTCCTCGCGTCCTCGGACTTCACCCTTGCGTCTTCCGCGCCTGCCCTGCCTTCCTCGTTCTGCGCTCTCGCGGTCTCGCTAAGCCTCCTTGCCACCTCCGCGTTCTTGCGGGACGTCTCCGCCGAAAGCCTCTCCGCCTCGGCTCTGTTCCTTTCAAGTTCTGCCTTCTGCGCATCTTCGTTTGTTTTGTCAGTGTTCTCCTTTGCCTTGTTCGCATTGTCAGCCGCCTGCTGAGCAAGTCCCGCCTTCCCGTTAGCGTTTGAGGCGGCTTGGTTGGCGGTGCTGGCGGCTTGGTTGGCGTTTTTGATTGCCTCATCTATCTTTGCAACAGCATCGGTTGCCGCTGATTCCGCAGGCTCTCTCAGCCAGTTGATAAAATCCTCAGTTGTCCCGGTATATCCGTTCTTCAGCCACGTCTCGTAAGCGGAATCACCCCTGATTCCAAACTGTATGTTGGAATCCATAGTGACAACTGCCTCAGGATTCAGTGTGTTGTCTCCGTCGTCCTCCTGACAGGTGATGGCTACCAATGTGAATCCGGAACAGGAATCGACCAGTGTCTGCCCCGTCTTGCCCTTGTTCTCCCATAATGTGACCCAATAGTCTCCCAGAGCCTTCTGCTCGGTTCCTGGAAAACTTGCGGTCAGACGATTACCTTCTACGCTGAAGGGGAAAGAGACGCGCTCGAACCTGTTGACGATTTCGAACGTGAGGTCTCTGCCCTCAAGCGGCTTAGCCTCCTTGTTGGTAAGCACGCTCCAGATAATCTTGATGTCCTTATGTATTCGTATCTTTTGCATAGCGCAATTTGTTATATGCTTCTAGTATTTGGTGTATTCCAACAGCGAACTGCCATTGAGTAGCGTCCACTGGCCATCAACATTCACGAGTTGAGTGATTCCCCCGAAACGTGATGTGATTGACGACGCATAGTAAGGACTCAAAGAGCCACTGCTATTCAATGTCGTTTTATTCGGGCAATATATTTTACCCTTGATAAACGCCTGAGCGTCACTCTTGGTTAGTATGGGTCCCCAATGCAGGTTAAGGAACATTCCATCGAATTTCTTGTCTCCATCCGGCAAAGTGAAATTACAGTCAAGCTGAATGGGACTAATCCATACATTTGTCGGGTCTGTCGGTTTGAGCGTATATTCAGGGACAGAAACGACCGTGAACGGCAATACCAGACTCTCGGCCGTTATCTTTCCGGAGAAGCCGCCGGTAAGCAGCATCTTTCCGTTCACGCCGTCAAGCCACGTTGCGCCGTTGGCGGATTCGAGGCGGCCGTTCCGGAAGATAAACCCTCCTATGTTCGCGCCTTCGGAAAACAGAAAATCAAGCGTCAGAACTCCGCCTATATATTTGAGTTTCTCGCCCAACTGCATGTTGCCCGTCTGAAGGTCTATGTAACTTCCGCCGGATGCACTGCGTATCCTGTCGGTCGTAATCTGGCCCGGGAGGATTTCGCTGTATCCGTGAAATCTGGCAAAAGACCTGTCGCCGTTGCTTTCGGAACTGAGTATGCCGACAAGAAGGTAATACTCCCTCTCGCTCTCCATCATCTTATGAACCTTTTCAGTGAGGACAAATTCCCCAATCTTTTTTGTCTCGTCCGCAGTTTCCTTGTTGTAAGCATTCACTTTGGCGTACAGATAGTAAGACTTCGACGCATAACTGGAATCAAGCGCAAGGCTGGTGTACTCTTTCATCTTCCAGATATAGTAGTCCGAAGCCGTTCTTGCGGATACCGGAGTAATGTCGTCTATACCCATTGTGGTATGCTGAATGAAAGTTTCCCCACATGTCAGCACCTTGGTATCGGGGTTGAAAGAAATAGGATATGGCCTTGCCGGAGTAATATCGTCAAATCCGTTAACGAAAGTGAACTGAAGATTCTCGCTGCCCACAAGAAGTGACATCGCCTGCACGCTCACCGGGGTAATGCCGTCAGTAAAGCCCTCGACAGCCCCATTGAGTTTGTTAATCATCTCCACCGCCTGAGCGAAAGACCGCTTTGAGTATATGTCCACATCCTGCACGGATTCACCCGCATTATATGCTCCGTTCTGTGCCTGTCTCGCAAGCCCTCCGATAAGGACTATCTTCGATGAAATGTTGTCTATGGCATTGGTGACGGATTCCTTGTAGGATACTCCTTTCTTTTCCCTGAGCGTGACCTTGTATGTCGGTATCGCTTCGTCAGATTCGTCTATCGTGAGCGTGTCTATTAGGACGTATTCGTTGCCGATACCGATAATATCCTCGTCGGAAATGCACATATACATTCCCTCCCTAAGGACGCGGCCGGACTTTGCCATGACCTTTGCGTCAACTTCCGGCTCGTAATATGACTGCCCCTTGCTGACCTCGGAATACATTTCCTCCGCAAGTCCCAGGAGCCTTTCCGATGCGACGTTGATATACAGGCTAGGCATCATTATGTCGAGGATGACGAACCTGTCGTCAGGCGCAATCGGATAAGTCCTGTTCGGGAAATAACTGTTGATGCTCTCGTCTAGGGTGCGTTTCAACGTCAGTTCCCATCCGTCAACGTCCTTCACGTATCTGCACCCGGTGACGGTAAAGTCGCGGCCTCCGCACATTCCGGTCTTCATCGAGATTGTCGCAATGCCGTTGCCGGTGGACTGCCGCTTGCTTATGTCGAATCCAATCTGCTTGATTCTCAGCTTGAAGGTGGACACCATGTATTCCTTGTATCCGACGGACAAGGTTCCTTCGGATATGCAATAGCCATCTTTCGAGTATGAGTGCCCGGAAGTGTATTCGTATCTGATATATAAGGATAGTATTAGACTATTGAAGGTCTCCTGGCCTGAATCTCCAATGATTGCCGGAATAGTGATTTCTGTCCTGTAAGGCAAGTCGCCTTCACCCGTCTCTATTATCTGGTAGTCCTCATCCCTCAAATCCACTACCTGAAGTTCGCTCGCGTCACGTGCCGAATCCTTATATGCGGACAGCGTAAGCCTCAGGCTGACCTTGTTTGGCCTATATGTGGTCAGGATTGCGATTGTCGCATTTGTCTTTACTGACACCCTGCCCTTGTATGAAGCATCCTTCAGTTTTACGTCCGCAATTTGAAGTACATACGGATTCTTGCCTGTAATGACGGTTGCAACCTCCGGCATCTCCTGCTCAAGAACGGTGTCGAAGTTCTCGCCGGAATCGCCGGAGACCAGACCAGAATCACTGATTCTGTCGGCATACATGATTTCGTCCAGACGTTCCTTCGGATTGTCGTATATCAGGCCGCTGGGCACGTTTTCGGTTTCACCCAGAACTTCTTTTGCGGTCCTCAATTCGCCGACGGTAAAATTCTCTATGGACGGATATATCTCGTCGTTGTCAGTGCCGTCGAAATAGACGCGCTTCGGGATTATTCCGTATTCAGACACAGGTCCGTCCTTTTCTATGTAGGCTTTCCTCGCGTCCGGTTTCCGCGAACCTTTCCCGTCGTCGCTAAGCCCCCACGTCCTGACGGGAAGCATGAGATTGGCGATGTCAACGCTGTCGGCATTGCAGATGTCGAGACTGTTGTAGTAACGGTGCGTCAGGTTCCTTTCAGAGCCGTACACATAAAGCCTCGTGGCAAGGTCCTCTCCATTGGTATAAGACTTCTTTATGGCTGTCAATCCGTTCCCCTTGCCGTACAGGAACTGGGATGTGGAGTTTTCGTCAGCGCGGACATTCGGCCTGCCTATGGTTATGACATCCTTGCCGGATGCCGAATCGTATGAGTGCACCCAGCCTATCGTGGCCCACGTGTTGTAGATGTTGGTGAGTGCGTCCAGACATGAGCCGGAAATGCTGAACTCCTTTGCCTCATGGAGCTGTGCGTACAGCTCGGGCGCAGATGCTTCCGTTATCCCGTCCATAACCTTGACGGTCCACATGTCGGGGTAAATCTCGTCCATGCACTCCTGGATCCTTGTCGCTATGCCATATACGTCTTCATAGGTGGTAAGATTGTCTCTGGTAGAAAAATGGATATTGTTGTCGGTCTTCACGACATCATGGAAGATGGCACGCTCAAGCATCTTGGTCGCGGCATAGAACTGCACGTTCTCATAGACGAACGCATCTTCGACAGAGTTCCGCCTTGCCTGCTTCTTCGGCTGCGGAACAGAATATAGCTTGTATCTGAGTCCTGTCCTGCCGTAATCCACATAGTCTCCGACCTGCCACGGAATCGGCTCAGGCGAGACTATCTCCCGGAACTCAACGTATGAAGGCTTCAGGTAAGTCCCGTTATACGTCGGCTTGCCTGAATACCTCTCTGTCTTTCCGTCCTTGGAGTATATCGTGAATCTTGCCATCCTAAACCTCCATTTCCAATGTTACGACTCCCGTGATTTCGTCAATAGAACCTCCGACAATGTTTACCTTGTCAGAATCAAATGAAATTGAAACCTTGCCCGTATCATCCGTGTCGAGAGTAATCAGCGGATTGACCGTAAGACTTTCGGATGTCAGACGCATCCTTGTTACGGGATCATTGACCTTGAACTCAATCTCAAGGAACATCTGCGCCCAGTCTCCGCGGGCCTTGTATTCGATGGAATCCCTGTTACATCCAGCATACCTTACAGACTTGTAGCCTATGCCTGTATATGAATCATAGACTGCAAACTCCTTAGAGGCAATCTTCTCGAAGAACGAACGCACCTGATTGTTCAGGACCGCCTCGGCGGTTTCCCCGGTCACGCTGTCGGCAAAAGCCTTGACGTAAAACTGGACAGTGAACGAAAACGCTTCATAGAACATGCTGTCATTATACTCGTCGTCTCCGTTTTCATCCTTGAAGTCGTTCTTGTACGGCTCCTTAGGAGACGGAAGCATAGGAACGGGATTGCTTTTGGCGATTAACCCCCATGCTGCCGCCGTATCAATGGCGGAAGAGTCTTCGCTTGTCTGAATGTAAAAAGGCTTGTAGCCAACTATGTCCGGCACATAAGGTTTCATATATCCAAATATACCTCTTACAGTCAACTGCAAGCCTTTTACGATTGCATGTGATTGCGCTACATATAGACCGCAAGGGCCGTATTGCCTCCTTGTGTCGTTATGACGCTCCTGATTTGCTTGAGTATCGCGCTGGTGTCAGATGCGATATTTGCGGTATGGGCCTCTATTTTCGTGAGGTAGTCTGCAAGTGTCGGAGCCTTCGGCAGAACTTCCAGAAGAGAGGCTATAGTGGTAGTCATTCCCGTTTGCAATGCCCGAATCTGAGCGACGTCAGACCTGATTGCATTGACATACGACGCGAGAAGGTTTGCCGTGTTCTCCGTTATGGACTTGATTCCGTCGGACAGGGAATCACCTGAGGCCGTCGGGTCGAACCCCGCGTTTTTCATCCAATTAATCCATTCTCCGGCACTTTCCTGAAGCATAGGAATCAATTCCATTAGACCGCCGTACATATTCTTGGTAATCTCGCGCAGCTGTTCTTGAGTATCCTTGATTGAGGTCTCTTTATAGGCGTCACGGAGCTGCTCCTTGTACGGCTCCAGATACTCGGTAATCATCATTTCCTGCATCAACTGTTTGCCGAGTTCAAGAATAGCCTCAGAGCCTTTTTCTCTGAACTGATCCCAAGCGTCACTTCCATTGATGACCGAATCGAAGATGATGTCCGTGAGTTCCGTGGCCATATTGCTGAAATTGTTGCTGATTTGGTCATCCAGAATACTCATCGCCTTATCATAGGCGTCTCCCAATTCAACAATATGCTCTATCGCCTCTACCACACCCTTATTGTATTTGTCCCAATATCTTATTGCGTTCTTGTTTTCAAGAAATGCCCTCGCATTTTCAAGGTTAAACTCGCCGCCCTCGAAAAGTTCAGGAACAAGGTCTTTAAGCGCCGCATAGTCATTGTCTCTGTTCTTGCCGAAAGATTTACCAAAGGCGCTTCTATGCTTTGTCATCACTATCATTCCCTCCAATGCCGTATAGCCTTTTTTGTAGGCTTCCAACTGCGCAAGATATTTTTTGCTGAGCGCCGTTGACGGCGTATCGTAAACCGCATCTTCTGGCGGACGCTGCATTGTGGCAGTCACAGCCTTTCTGTACTCTGATATGGCAGCACCGGCCTTTCTGTACGCCTCAGAAGCCTTCGCTATTACTCTTGTGCCAAAAATGGTGTCGTAAGCATCTTCGTCAACTTGAAACCTCGTCAAATAGAGTTGTTCTCGTAGTTCTTTCATAGCCTCTGCCGTTTTCACGACAGCTGCTTTCTCCTCTATAATTGCAGAAGTAATCTGTCCCAAGGCATCTGTCACTCCGGCGACGACGGCGCCAATCCAGCCGCCAGTTGCGCCGCCCTGCGCCGCCGCGGAAAGATTTTGCGAAACCGCAGACAGCGCATCTGCGATGCCTTCGAGGTTTACGTCTCCGGTGGCCTGAGCAAACTCCTTCATGTATTTTGCTGCTGTGCCAGCGGCTTTTGAAATACCTTCCATATACAGGTAAGGAGACTTGAGTTGCAGTTTTAGCAGTTCACTCTGCGAATTTAAGTTAGTCTCATCGTCCGTTGTTGACATGTCAAAAGACTTCTTAAATTCTATGGCATTCTTGAGCTCCTTTATTTTACGGAGCGTACTCTCGACATCATTCAGGCTTGCGGTAAAAGCATTGGCCTTGGCATTAATGTCCTTGAACATCGCCCCGAAAATGTCCTGTTTCTTCGCGTTTATCGACTGCTTGATATATTCCAAGAGCGGCTGAATGTTTACACCTAGCGATTTCGCCCTTTCGACAACATCCTCCGGAATCAATCCGTCCACATCCGCCTTGTTGAGTTTGTCGAGCATGTCCTGAAGCTGACCGAAAGACTTGTCTCCAAGGTCGTTCATGTTGATTCCCTGACTGGAGAAGAACGTGTCGAGATATGATTTTCCGAGAGACATCAATGACTGCTGCGCCACGTCAATGTTCGCCTGTTTTGCGGCCTTCGCCCACCTGTCGATGGCGTCAAGCCCGTTGTCCGAGTATTCAAGCCAAGCCTCGCGCCCGACTTCCTCTATCTTGGCGGCCTCCGAATCCGCGAGATTGAGCAACGCCTTGTTTACGGACTGGGAATCCTTGAAGTTGGACGTGTTCAGTTTGTTCAGGACCCTCTGAACCCTCGCCCCGAAGCTGTCGGTGCTTGATTCCGGCATGTTGTCATTGATTTCCTCGTAGAAGTCGGCCCATTCCTTCAGCGCCTTGGATGAAGCCCTGAACGCATCGGTGAAGCTGTCAATCTTGTCCCTGCGGAGAGCCGCCTCTGCGGACTTCGCGGCTGAAGAATTGGCTTTTACAAGTTTTGCTTCCCATTTCGCAAGAGTCTCGTCAAAGTTGAACGTCCCATACAGCTCGGAATCATTCGGATAAACCTTGCCAAGCTGCTTGCGGATTGTCTCGTCGCCGATTCCCGCGTCTTTCATCTTTGAATACTGTGAAGCGATTTCCTTGATGAGGCTGATTTTATCCTCAATGGCCTTCTGCGCGCTATTTTCCGTTTTTGCAACCTTGGCTGCAGTCTCAAGCGAAACTTTCCCGCCGAATGCTTCGGAGAAGATTTGTGAAATGACCTCATTCTGTTTCCTGATATTCCGAACTACCTCATCTCCCTCTTCCAGACCTCCGGCGTCTTTCAATTTCTTGACATTCTCCGCATAGAGCTTGCGCATGTCGTCAATATAAGTCCAGTAGTCCTTGCCCGTGGTGCCGAGAGACTGCAGGCCCCGCACGTCGGTGAATTTGTCGAGAACGGCCTTAACACGTTTCTCAAAGCCCTGCAACTCTGGCGCGTCACTACTATTGACACCATAGACGAAACCGAGCGTATCAATAAGGTTGTTCCTCAGTTCCTCAGATTCCTCGTTTACTTTGGATATGGAGTCGCGCAAGTTGTCAAACGCATTGGACTGACCTGTATTGAAGGTCATTGTAAATCCCGTTCCGGAGGTTATTGTCTGATTATCATAATGGACAGACTTGTCGTACAGTTCCTTGGCGGCGTTTGTCATGTCAGAGTATTTGATTCTGCCCTTAATGTAATCCTGCAGTTGCGCTTTGACCCCCTTGTCTGCGTCTTTGGTCAATTCGCTGAATGCCCTGTAAACTGATTCCATCCTGTCCGCCTGCGACTTGGCGATATTCGACAGCCCCTCTGAGACAGCCTTCTCTCTTTCTGCACCCATGATGGAATCCTTGAGCCTGTCGTACACCCCGGCAAGATTGCCGACGGCAAGCGCCTCCTTGTCAATATCCGTCAGATACTGGCCATACGTGTTCATCAGCCGCTTACGGGCCTCATCGTACTCCCTTGTGCCTACGGACGCCTTCTTTAATTGGCTCCAGAGATAATCAAGATTGGATATTTCGCCGCCTGAACTTGCCCTGAAGTCCTCTATCGTCTTGTTGACGGACTTCTGGGCCTTTTCCAGGTCGTTCTCCGCAGTCACTACGCGGTATATGGCATAACCGGCAGCCACGGCAGCGGCAGCCACGGCAGCATACGGCTCGCTCATAATCACAAGCTGTATGCTGCGGAGACCTTTAAGCAACGCGATGTTCGTCTTGACGAATCCCTTCGTCGCCAGCGATGTGGCATATACTGCAAGTTTATATACTCCATACGTGGACGCAAGCGCTATCAAGTCAGCGCCAATCTGCTCATAGTTGTTCATCATCTTCGTCAGGAGGTTAATGGCCCCTTTCAGTACGCCGCTGTTGGCGTTTCCGATGCTGGACATCATGATTTCGTAGGAATCGCGCAGGTTGCTTATCTTTCCGGCCAACGTCTCGGAGAGTACCTCCTGCATTTCGTAGAACTTGCCGCCCTCGCTAGTCATATCCTTGAAAGCCTTCTCCACCATCTCAAACGGCACCTGTCTGGCTGAAATCCTGTTGAACACCTCGCCCACGGAGACTGCGTGTCCTTCCAGAGTTTCAAACTGCTTGGCAAGTTCGTCGAGAATAGGAATCCCGGCCTCAGTAAGTTGTCGCACCTCAGTTCCGCGCAAGAATGAGGCGGACCGAATCTGGCCGTAGGCAAGGACTACGCGGCTCATATCTACACCCAATCCGGCTGATACGTCCGCAAGCATCTTCGTAGTGTCATAGATTTCATCCAGCGGCACTGAGAAGGCGCTCAACTGCTTCGCGTATGAAGTCAGGTCGAGCACGGAGAACGGGGACACCACGGCAAGGTTCTTTATCTTCTCGAAGATTACGTCAGCCCCATCCGTGTCCTGAAGAATTGCCCGCAGCGCCACCTGCTGTTTCTCAAACTCCCCCGTAATGCGCGAGAGCTCCGTGACGAATCTCCTTGCGCCGTCAATGGAGAAGTATGCGCCGACCGCGCCCTGCAGAGACCGCATCAGCGTTGACTGGTGCTTGGCCTCTTCATTCCCGGACTTCATTTCCTTCGTACGCCTCCTGATTCTCTTCGTATGAGTCTCCGTTGCCTCCGCCGCCGCCTTTGTGGCCGCGGACACCTCATTTGTCGCCTCTGCCGACTTTTTCTCCACCGAGGCCGCCTCCGCCCGTATGTCAAGCAGTTTTGACACCTCGACATTGAAAGCCTTGGCAAGGTCAAGGTCCGACTTTACCTTTGCGTTGAACTCCGCATCATCCAAGATGATCTTAAAATTAAGGTTGTCTATGTTTCCCATGTGAGTAATGTTTAGTTTTTGTCCTTTTCAGAAAACAGGTCATTGAGTGTCACGCCCTTCCTTTCGCGCCGTTCCTTTGCCCTGCGGTTCGCCTCAAGCTGCTTCTGCATGACGTCATCCGTCAAGGTCGTTCCTCCTCCGGATTTATTCGTGTCTTTCTTTCCGTACAGAGTGTGAGGCAGGTCGCTCATCATGAGCTCTATCTGAGGCATGGTCAGTTCGCACCTGTAGCCCCAGTTCCGGACGGACATCAGTCCGAAGAAGAACCTTCGTGTGTTTCCGTACTGCGGGAACTTTTCGACAAAAGCTGCTTCGCGGCCAAAAGCCGTTCTGCTTGGTATTGCTCTGCTTCCTTCTTCGTCAGATTCATCCAGTCCGTCCTCATATCCACTGTAAATGCCATAACTGTCCAGTGTGCCGTAAGCGGAATTTTTTTTTTACCTTCAACGATTATAGGCATCATTTGCTCATCAGTGTATCCTCGCCATTTCGCCCATATACGCCAAATTAGAGGATAGAATAACCTAATCTTCCAATAATCATTGAGTACGAAAAGGACAGCCTGTTTCACTGCGAAATAAGGGTCTATGCAGACGCTTTTCAGTGTATCTGAAGAATCGTCGGGAATGTTCGCGTCCCGCTCTTGCCAAAGCAGTGTCAATCGCTCCAGTGTGTAGGGCTTAACGCCTGAAATCTTAACTTTCCTGCCGGTCCCTGGGATTGCGACCTCGGTAGGGATGTCCAATGCGCTTGCCGTGGACTCGCGCCTTGCTTTTTTGTCTGGTTGCATATCTTTCATCAACTAAAAAAAAGGGACGGGGACTATTTCTCCCGTCCCTCATTCGAGAGGATTTTTCTGATTGAGTTACACTGCGTCAGTCTCCGCCTTGAGAACGGAGAATTTTCCGCCTTTCGGATTGACAAGGACATATCCTGTCATCTTCAGATAGGCAGGCGTGTCCATATCGTCAATGGCCGGTGGATTAACGGCAAGCTTTACGCGGGCAAGCGCGATAGCGGTCTTCTTTGATTCTGATACGAGAAGCATGGAGACCTCTACGAACTTGGCCTTGCCGTAGCTCTTCCCGGTGTACTTGGTGTTGTCAGGGCCGATTATCTCACTTCCCTTTGCGATTGCCGTTCCCTCCTCATAGAAATAGGAAAGCACAGCCTCCGAGATTGACGGAATATTTCCGTTGACCTGCCAGTTGCCCTCGTTCATGTCGAAGTCGATGGTTTCGTCAAGCTGGTCAATCTTGATAGGGTTAGTCTCCGCATCCTCAGGTGAGAGGGTGAAAGAACCGGCAAGGGTGAAGAGTTGGTCAGCCTCAGCAAAGCTCAGAGATGTGAAGTCCACACCTCCGGCAGCATACGGGATGATGCTGATGGATGCAGAACCTTTATGAAGGTCCTCAAGCATTGTCTTGTTAAGTGTAGCAGCCATGGTAGTTATGGTATTTTTATTATTGTTTTTATTTGGATGATTCGCGCGTGGAATCCGAAGTCGTCCGCCACGTCGCCTACGATTATGGGTATTCCGCTGAAGATGTATCTGCCGTGTTCAGCCGGGAATCCGGCTATCAGCCGCCTATACATCACGGAGAGTTTCTTCCCGTTCTTGCGATTGGAGATGTCTCTTGCGAACAAGTGGAATCCGACAGAGCACCTTCCATACGCCGCAGTGTCCGCAATGCTTCCGGTGACCTTTGCAACAACGAAATCGTCGCACGGGCTGTCGAGAGACTTTGGTCTGTCGGAGAATACGTTTTTCGATACCTTCAGTGTCGTCCTCACGTAGTCCGCGAGCCAAGCCTCAATATCCGTTATGTCAAATTCGTTGGTCATACTGTCATCTTGTTTTTGAAGAAGTCGCTGAAAACGCTGCCGGTGGAGTTAATGGTGGAATAGAGTATCGCGGTCTCGTAATCGACGGAATAGTAGGTAATAGCGCCAGTCATGCCTGCCATCAGTATCCCATACCATCCTTTCCTCTTGCTTGACTGGACTATGCCCCTCAACTGACGCACTGCATCCCCGTCTTCCCCGTGCGGTGCCTTGATGTCCCTGTCAACGATTTCATTGTCATGAACAACAGCCCAACCGTAGTTGTCGCCGAGCGCGATATGCTGCTGGTGCTCTTCGTCGTGGGAAAGAAGCGCCCATTCCATAGCGTACTCAAGCGCCTTCACCAAGGCGTTGCGGGCGCAGATGTCCTTTACGGCACTAAGCCTGCTGAATGCGTCGGTTATGGTCTTTGCGTTGTCCATTCTAGTTCCTGATTTCGTCAACCCAGATGTTCGAGCCGAGATTGTATGTCATCTGCTTGACTACCTGAACGCGGTATGTCCTGCTGTAGTCGGCAAGTTCCAGAACGGTTCCCGTCGGCATCGGCGTAAAGAACATCGGACAGGCAATCTTTGAATCGCACACAATCACATCTCCTGAGGTCTTGCTGTTGCCGGTGGATGTCCTGTATCCGAACTTCAGTGAAGTCTTTACCTCCGTCAGAAAATTTCCGTCGGAATCTTTCAGCGGGAGATTGTCGCGCATTATCGCGCAGACAATCTCGGCGTCTGATTCTATCGGATTTCCTTCTTCGTCGGTAACCGGATTGCCAAAGGAATCTGTCTTCTGGACAATCATCCTCAGAGTATGCGGGAATCTCGGATTAATCATCAGTAAAGGGTATTTAGGGTTATCCTTGTCGCATTCGCGCTATCTGCTTTCTCATCATTCCACTTGGAATAGATTCTGGCGGCAGCCTCTCTCATCGAAGACCTGTCAACAACGTTCTTGTTGGACTTCTGGTGCTGCCAGCCGCCGTCAGATTCATATTCTCCTTGCGTAGAAGTAGAGGAAGAAGCGGCATACATGAGGAGGTCGGCATAGCACAGCTCCCTATCTCGGACAGAAACGTCTGACGCGGCAGTACTCTTGTCGAGCATCCTGTCAAACAGGACCGCATCAATAGCGGAATCTGGAAAATCGTAGTCGATTTTCCCTCTGAGCCAAGCTTCTATCGTGTACACCGTTTTCTCCATAAGTCAGCCCTCCTTACGATTCGTTAGGGAACAGGTAGAAGAAGTACTGCGGCACGTTCGGAACGACGAGAGATGTCATCTCTGTGTGGAATCCCTGACACTTGGTAACGGCGTCCCTTGCGACGGTGAGCATCAGCCTGCCGTCGTAGAATGTCGAAACGAGCGCGGAATTGTCCTGTGTCGAGATAGGCATCACCGTAAGGACCTCTCCGACGTTTCCGTCCGGGATGAACACGATGACGTCAGGCTCAAATGACGGAGCGTTTGTAGCCTCCATCCTCTTTGACGTTGTGTTGTATGCCAGCACTCTTGAAATGGAATCGACGGTCTTGATTTTGACTCCGAGGAGGTCTTCCAAAGCTGAAGTCTTCTGAGAGAGCGGAAGTACGGCGGCGGCACCTGTAGCCGACTCTGCGGAAGCTGTAGGCCAGAGACCGGATCCGATGGTCCGGTTGACCTTCGAATGTCTCAGGAGTCTCCTGTAGTACGCGAGGTTGATTTCGATGTGTCCCTTGATACCCCTGTCGAGGATTGGCTGCAGCCAGTCGATGATTGACTGAATAGGGTCCGCCTTGGCTCCTTCCTGCGCATAGGTCTTGTTCTTCCAGAACTTCTCGTCTCCAGAAAGTGTCTTCCTGTTCTTAAGAGGAACATTAGCACTGAGGGTTATGCGGAGAGTTCCGTCAGGGTTATTCTTGTCATTGAGGACAAGCTTTCCTGCGGATACCATCTGGTTGCGCTGGTATGTGAGCGAGTTGGTGTGCCTTCCGATGAGTTCGTCAACAACCTCGAACAGCTTCTGTCCGGCCTGAATAGGAATCTTCTCGTCAGAGAGCATCTTCTCGAGGATGAGCTGCTTGCGCACCTTGTCCTCGTTGAAATACATGACTTCCTTCATTCTCGGAATCCTGCCTGTTGCGAGGCCGACTTCCTGCTCTGCCTTAGGAACAGCAGGAGAGTCAACGTCATAGTAGCTGGCCATAGGGGTGATTCCGAGTTCCCTCTGAATCTGCTCGTAGGTGTAGTCCAACTGCATGTCAGAGGCGAAAGTGAATCCGTCGAGCTTCAGGCCGTTGTATTTGAGCGCCATCGTGCTGTCAAGGAAGGTCTGGAGCCTTCTGGATGTCGCGTCCCCGTTGAACGCACGGGAAACAAGGTCGTAGAATTGTGGTGTATTAAAATCCATAGTCTTTCTCCTTTAATGGTTAGTTGTTGACCTGAAGAACGCCCGGAACGGCTGCCGCCATCTGCGCCTTGACGTCGGCACTCGGTGTGCGGTCCACCATGAGACCCTCTCCGTGGAACTGGACTGCTGCGCCGGAAGCGGCCGCCGTCTCGTCGTCCACGTCGATTTCTCCGAGCCAAATGTCGTTGTAGAGGTATGCGTTAGGTGCTACTGCGCCTGATGCCGAGAATGACACCACTACCGCATCACCGACTGCGGCTGTCAGGGTTGTGGAAATCTCCAGTTTGGTAGGATCTGCCGCGCTCTTTGCGACAGCAGTGATTGCCGTAGCTGCCCCATTCTCGGCGAAGGTCGCTCCGACCTTCTGAATGTAGCAGGAGGCGTCGAGGGTGATGCCGTAATTTCCCGCGTCAACAGTTACCTTTCCGCTCTCGAATGCGGTGACCTTCATCACCACGAACGGAGTAAGCACCTTGTTCGAGATATTCACTGGCATTCCTGCCGGATAGAGAGCGCCAGGTCTGAGATACGCCTTAGGCAACATACCTCCGACTGGAACCGGATGCACATTGCCAAGCCATACAGGAATATGGAGTTGTCCATATCCCTTCACCTTGCTCCCGAAAGTGTTAAATGAACTTTTCATTGCTTTTGGTTTTTTATTGGTTGTTATCTTCGCTAGGCAGACTTCCGTTTCTTCTCAGGGCCTCAATCAGGGATTTGTCCGGATTGTCTCCACCTGCGCCTCCAGAACTGCCTGTAGGCGGGATAGGGCCGTTTCCGTAGAATCGCTTGTAGGTCTCGTCGTATGACTTCTTGAGCCTTTCTACGGCAGCGTCGTCGGTTTCCTCTTCAGTGAGTTTCGCGTCACCGAGCACAAGCCCGAGAATGTTCTCGTTCTTGGAGCCTCCCGACACCAGCTTTTCCTTGATTTGTGCTATTCTGGCACTGAGTTTCTCCTGACTTGCCTTCTCCTTTTGCTCTTTCTCCATCGCATCGATTCTGGCAATGAGTTTTGCGTACTTGTCATCATCAGGAGCCGGATCGCCATCAGGTTTTTTATTAGTAATCTGCTTTTTCAGGTCATCCAGTTCTTTTGAAATCTGCGTATTCTTGTTTCGCAGACTGTCAGTTTCGCCCTGAATGGCCTTGACGAGTACCGATATTTCCGGAGCCGCGACAGCAGCGGCAATATCCTCCTCTTTCGTGACGGTTTTTTCCAGGATGGAGGCAACCCCGCCAAAAGCCTTGTCACTCAACCCCAGGTTCGCGTATGTGGTTTTGAGAGCAGCGATAATCTTGTCTTTCATCTGAACAATACTTTTCGTTTCTGAGACAAATATATCCGAATAAGAATACATCAAAATAAATATGATTGCCCGTGATTGCAATTTGCGGTATTCGCATATATTCATAAATTCTAATTTTGTTCGTATGAACGAGAAGAAAACCATAGAGCAGGGACTTGACCCCGTATTCGCAAGTGTGGGACAGAGGGTGTTCACATACGAATACGTGGAGAAACTGCGTCAAGAGAACCTTGAAATAAAACGGGGAAAAAAGAAGAGGTCTAAATCCGGCACCCTGAATAACTATATCCCTCAGAAGGGATTTCAGGAGACTGTCCTTCTGTGCGAAGCCGACATCAAAATTATCGGAGGAAGGCGCGGAGGAGGCAAGACTTGGGTAGGACTGTATGAGGCGCTCGACTTTATCGATAATCCCGGGGTGAACATGTATGGCTTCAGAAAGTACCTCGACGACATCAGGCGAGGTATATGGAAGTCCTCAAAAGAGGTGTATAAGGACTTCGCCACGCCTACGGATACGTCATTCGAGTGGCGGTTTCTGAACGGCAGAGGTGCAACAATGACCATGGAACACCTTCAGGACCTCAAGAAGGTAACAGACCGATTCCGAGGCGTCGAAATGGCCTATATCCTCATCGAGGAATTGGCAGAGCACACCAAGGAAAACATGAACGTGCTGTTTGACCTTCTGACCTCCAACCGTTCGACTGCAGGCATCAGGCCGCGATGCGTCTGCACATGCAACCCTGTCGGCAAGAGCAATTCGCTCCGCAAATTCCTTGATTGGTATATTGACCCTAATACCGACATGGTTATCCCTGAAAGGAGCGGCAAGGTCCGCTATTTCTTTAAGTACGGAGATTCAGAACTTGAAATCGCGTGGGGAAACACGGAGGAGGAGGTTTACCAGAATCCGAGCGCCAGGTCGAAACTGGACGAACTTCAGATAAGCACAGGTGTGGAATGGCGCAAGCTGATTACTTCGCTTGTATTCATCGAGGGAGAATATCAGGACAATGAGATACTGAAGGTGTCAGACCCTAAATACATGAGCAGAATATCGGCAAGAGGCGGCAAGAGTACCACCAATGATATTGTCGGTATATGGAGAGATGTCGATACGGGATCGGGCATGGTCTCAATGGATGACATGGAGGGCTTTTTTAATAATACGGAAAGGCGGGACGGATTCAAGCGTGCGTCTGCCGATGTCGCGCTCACCGGAGACTTCTTCGTGCTTTGGGCTTTCGACGGACATCATGTGTGCGACCTTGAGGCATTCTTCGGGGTCCCGTCAGATGATGTCGTCCCGTTCGTCAAGAATTTCCTTCAAAAGAACGGCGTGAGGGAAGAGAATTTCTCATACGATACAAACGGATTGGGACTATGGCTCTCAGGTCCTCTGCCTAACGCATTCGGATTCAACAACAAGTCAGCATCGTCAGACCCGAGGCTATGGAACAATCTTAAGTCCGAATCGGCAGAGAAGTTCGTAAAATGCCTCAAGCACAGGGATTTCTCCATTGACCAGACGATACTCCAGAGAAAATACACCGACAAGAGGGGGAACGTGTTCACCATCGAAGACAGGCTCATAGAGGAAAGGCTCGTCCTCAAGCGCAAGGACACTGATACCGGACGTTTCGAGATAATCTCGAAGCAGCAGATGAAGGATGAGATAGGACATTCCCCGGACTTCATCGAGGGATTGTTTATGGTCATGCCTCTGTTTGACAAGTCGAGAGGCGTAGTGAGGACAGGATTCGACGTATTATAAAAACCGACAAATATGTACACAGTATCAATCGCAACAATGAAGCCGGGCGACATCATGAGAAAGCCCGCGTTCAAGAGGCTCCGTCCACGTGAGACTATGGATGAGGCATGTGCAAAAATGCCGATAGGCAACAGGGAATCCGTCGATTCGACCGTCATGGAGACCCCCGTCTATGACATTTACTCGCAGACGGACTTCCTGAGGGAGTTCGACGTCAATTCGCACAAAATCAACTCAATCAAATACTACCCGAACATCCTCAACGAGAAGCTGAGCCACAAGATTACCCAGAAGATCCGTTCGAGGGTGGCGATAGGCTTTCAGTCGAGAATCCACACCAAAAGGCTGACGGCCCTTATCGGCAACAATGTCAGCATGAGGCTCATAAAGGGCAATACGGCAGTCAGCCGCCAGCAGGACATGCTTGCCATGTTCCGTGAAGGGTGGGAGGAGAAGGATATGGAAGTCGCCATGCATGAGGCGATTTCATCAGACGGAAAGACCGGAGATTGCGCCATCTGCTTCTATCTCTCGAACAACAAACTTGGATGGCGGACATTCTCATTTGAGAAGGGAGACATCCTGTACCCTCATTTCGACCCTTTGACAGGAGAACTTGCGTTGTTCGGTAGGCTTTATTCCATGATTGGGGATGACGGGAAATCTACGGACTACCTAGACGTGTACGACAGGACGTCATACGTGAGATACAAGAAGTCTAAGCTCGTCGGATGGAAGGTGGACATTGGTCCCATGCCTCACGGATTTCAGGAGTGTCCCGTTGCATACCATAGGTACGGAGAGCCTTTTTGGGCACATTCGCAGGACCTCATAGACGGATATGAGGTGGCTTTATCCCAGTTCTGCGAGAACAATGCCGCATACGCACTTAGAATCCTCTACGCCATGGGACAGTCTATGGACGTGAAGGCCAGCATCGATGGGACGCCTATGAGGATTGACTCGCCAGACCCTAACGCCAAGGTAGGGTTCCTGGAACCGGCAGACGCATCAAGCTCGTTTGAGGCACAGCTTTCCACCATGGAAAAGAACATTATGCGCTCATCCTTTGCCGTAGAGACACCTGAAATCAAGTCAGGAGCCGACATGTCGTCGCTGACCGTAAAGATGTTGTTCGCCGACACCTATCTCAAAGCCCTTGAGGACTCGCAGAACTATCAGTTATTCCTTGCGAGAGTGACAAGACTGTTCAAGTACGGATACGGCATAGAGACAGGTAAGGTCTCAGATATGGAAGTGTTCAAGGTAAAAGCAGAGCTTGCGCCGTTTATTTTTATGTCAGAGACAGAGACGGTGAACTCTATTGTGCAACTTGTGGGGTCGGGAGTGCTTTCAAAGAAAACAGCTTCGGAGATTGCATACGAATCAGGCTACGGAACGGCTGACGAGTGGGACAGAATCATCAATGAGGCGCATGAAGAGTATATGGCGACACAACAGCAGGCACAGAGCCTGAATGTCATAAACAATGCAAGAAACGGAGGCGGAAATGCGTAGTCTGGATGAACTGGTGCAAATGATGTCGAAGTGCAGGAATGATGTCGATTCGGAGTTGCGCAAAAAGATAGACGTCATCCTCACGCTCTGTGAACCGTACAGGAATTACGGATACTCGTTCAGGTTCGATGTCAGCGGAGACCTCGACAAGGATGTCAACAGGATTCTGGTGCTTCTCTCAGATGCGCTTCTGGAGGACTTCAAGTCGAGAGCACAGGGGCTTACCCAGAAGGATGACGACAAGGCAGTCGTATATGCGACGGGGATGAGAAATGGTATGACGGCACAGCAGAGGCTTGACAGGCACTGCTCGCGCCTGCGCTACATCCTTGAAGGATGGATAGCAATATCATTCGTCCGCGGGTGGAACAAACAGCAGACGAAGGCAAAGATAATGCGCTACCTTAACAACCCTTTCGGTATCCCTGAATGGGCTGACGCCCTCTTCGATTCAAGGTACATGGCGACGATTCTGGCCGAAGGCGACCTCAATAGAAGGGCGGGACTGATGAACTCCATACTCGCGTCAATGTCTCTGGTAGGCGAAGGGGTTATCAACGACACCTACTGCTATGAAGCGATAAGGGAAATGGCAGAAGCAGGCGTCGAAAGGTACGGAGTCCGTAGAGGCTCCGATTTCCCTTGCAACGCCTGCGACGAAGTGTGCCTGCATACATACCCTATCACGCAGATAGTCGTCCCGGTACATCCGAGATGTGTATGCCAGACATTCCCGGTTTATTCCGACGACTGATTGCTCATATCCTTTCTCGCATTCTCGAAATCCTCGTGGAGCGCTTTCTGCTCTTCGAGGATTTTCTTGTCCTCATCGTCAGTGGTTTTTCTATAGCCGTAGAAATCCTCCTTATGGCGCTCGACACATGCGTTGACGGCATTTATCACGTCACTCAAGAACTGCGAGTCCGGCACGACAGAGAAGGCTGAATGCATAGCACTCGTCCATACCGTCAGGAACTTAACGTTCTCAGGCTTCATCATCATGGGAAGAGCCTGCCCTATGAGGGATTCCTTCCTGAACCTATGGCTGACGAGGCCGTTGATGTCCTGAACCTTGAAATGGTTGTCCTCTTTCGTGATTACGAAGTTGCCGACACGGGTATCCCTCCTGTCAAGCTTGATTTTTCCGTTTTCTGTTTTCATTGTTTGTTTCTCCTGTATAGATAAAAAAATCTTTCATGTCCTCTTCCGGACCTGACGCCAAGTGACGTCATTTCCCTCGTTATTGATTCTTTGGGGACTTCCTCCCCAAGATAGCCATAGATGTCAGACACACCGACCCTCTCGGGCTTCTGTCCGCTGAAAGTCGCAGATGCGGACCAGCACGATTCCTCCAGCCAATCCCTGACGGGATAATCGAACGTCCTTGCCAGGGACTTCATCCTCTCAAGCGCCCTGTCCATCTTGTCGCTGTGCGTGAACCCGCCGCCTCTCTCTATAAGTCTTCTCCTCCCTTCCATTATCCACATGAACACACCCCCGGCCTCGCGCTCCACAATTCTCGACGCAAGTTCCCTGTCTTGCCTCTCCTTGGGAATCGTCACGTCGAACCCGAACGGAAGGACTCTCCTGAAGAAAGCATCAGTAACGTCCCTGAACTTGGGGAGTTCGTTGAAGGCAAAGACTATAGGAGGACACTTGACTACTACCGCACCCTTGTAGAGTTCCCATCCCTGAATGTCCTGAGAACTTGCGAGAGCCTTGAGTCCGCTGTCAAACGCGGCACCCCTCCTGATGTCAGGTGAGAAGTTGAGGACCTTTCCCTTGACACCGACGAGGGCCTTCTCGTTCACGAGCTGGTCAGGAGAAAGGTAACTCACCCTGTCCTTCCCGAGAACACCCTTCATGACGTCGAACACGACGCTCTTGCCGTTGCTTCCTGTGCCTATGAACATCGCCATCTTCTCTATCGAAAGCCTGCTCCTGTCAATGAAGCACATGCCGAAGAACTCCTGAAGGCACGCCCTCTCGCAGGAATCGGGGAGCACCTCGGAAAGGAACTTCTCCCACATGGGGCACTTCCCGTCGCCGAGAGGATACCTCAGCATGTACGTCACATGTCTATCGGGGGTATGACTCGACCTCTTCCCTTTCTCCACGTCATACATGCAGTCGCAGAACGAGACGGCAGAGCTGTCGCAGTCAAGGTTCTTCTCATATATCACAGAGTACGGCATGTCGCCTATCTTCCTTATGTCAGTCGCTCCTATCCCCACTGACGGCAGCAGGTTGGAGACGACAATCTGAAGGTCTCTGAGGGAAACGGATTCATACGCCTTCCCGTTCCAGCACATGAGTTCCCCTCCTATATAGCAGAGGGAACTTGACGAGAGAGCACCGCGGAGGACAGAGACGTATGCGTCTATCCTGTCAGACGACGACCTTATCCTGGAGGCCTCGACAAACCCGTCAGAGACACTGGAGAATACACCCCCGAGTTCAGCCTTTATGCTGGTCAACACTTCACTTGGCATCCTTCACCTCCACGAACCATGTGAACTTTCCGTCCCTCCTGTCGAAAGGACTGCACTGATACTTCATGCACTGCACCCTCCCTGTCCTGAGAGCGCATCCGCTGCACGCCTGTGACGGAAGGATCGTCGCGCCAGCCTTGACACACTCATAAGTCCTTCCTCCTACCTTTATCCTTCCCCCTATGGGGATGAATACGTAAGGGACACTGGCACACCTGCCGGGAATCTTCCTTGCCCCTGCATTGCTGTCAATCACCCGCCTGACGACATCAATCTCGCTTTGGCTGAACTTCTCCCTGTCGGGGTACAACTGCCGGAGCATCCGTTCTTCCTCATTTCTCATGTCTATATCGTTTTAAAATTGCTAACTTCAACTTTTTCTTTCAGAATCGCCCTTGTAAGTTATTATGTATCAATGCCGTCGTAGAATCGCAGGTGTTTTCATAAATTTTTTCCAACTTCGCTTATATTCAGAAAAATTTCTCATTTTACCTGCGAAGCTACGAGGATATTGATAATCAATGAGTTATGTTGTTGCAGTGAAAATTGCGTAAAAAAATAAAAAAAAATTCGAGAGATGGGGTCGGGTCTCTGGCCGTTTGGAATCTTCCCCCACCCCCGGGGGCTTCGCCCGGGCTTTCGGTTCGCTGTGACATTCTGGTACTGCAAAAATTCAAGACCTTTCACTTTACATTATATAGATAATGTAAAGGTTTCAATCTTGCTGTAATTCAGCGCTTTTTGCCTTGTAAAGTTCGCAATTTGAGCACCGCAAAGGCATGTAATAGCGTTTTATTTCCTCGTCTTTGTCTCCTGTCGTTTCTTTGAAGCCTTGTAAATCGGAAATTTGCTTGAAAGCGTTTAATTTGTCCTTTGGATCTGTTGCAGTTCCTGCAATCTCGTTCAAAGCTTGTAGCATGTTCGATTTTTCTGTAAAATCTTTTAGATCGTTGAACATGCTACCGCGATTCTTGCAGACACGCCCCCCCGCTTCATCATTCGTCATGCCGTTTTCGCTATTCTCCCCCTCTTTGCCGGTTTCCAGGTTCTTAATCAAATATTCGTTTATAGCTTTTGCCTTCTGGCTGTTTATAAATTCATGTAAAGCCTCTAAGACTTCATTAAAATAGTTTTGCACAGCTGCGGAGTTTTTCCAGGTCGAAGCCTGTGAGGGCGTCCTGGACTTCGCCACAATGTCGATCGCTTTGTTTCTTGAAAGCATGTAAAGATCTGGCCATGAAATTTTAAATCCCTGCAGATCTTGAAGTGCTGCGAAAGTAATGCAAATTTTTTCGCGTTCTGTGAGATTCTGAAGCATTCGAAAAGATAGTTAAAAATATATAACAATACCCCAAATATACAAAATATTGCAGTCTTTGTAACGCATTGAAATATAATACTTTCCAGAGTGTCAAATATTTTCAATATTTTATATGAAAATATCAAAACATATTTGCAATGTAAGTTTTTTTTTGTATCTTTGTAGAGGGTTAAGAAAAGGACATAACCCCGCGAGATGCAAAGGCCCCGGAGCACATCTCACGACGTAACACCGGGGCAAAAATTTATTTATATTTATGGCAAATTTAATCAAATCCGCGGACACATGCAAACGCGTTTCCGAAATTCTTAAGGCTGGTGTAATATCTGAAAAGGATCTTAACCTTTTGAAGAGCCGCCTAAATCACAACCTCTGCGAATACGAAGACATTGAACCGCTATTCCTTGATTATATAGCTTTGAACGAGGAACAAACGGCAAAGGGCGTCAAATGGCTTCGTAACCTCTACAAGACGCCAGCAGGCAAGGAGAGGAAAAACAACCCTTTCGGAGCTCGTGAAATTTCAGTACTTGAAAGCGAGGATTTAAGACTCGACCTATGTGGCTTCTACGACGCTGGCCGCTACGGCTGCCACAATTTTATCCCTAATTACTGCGTTTATGGCAAAAATGGATCCTTTGAATATGTGCCATACTGCAACGGTCACGAATGCTATATAATAGCGTAATAAAAGGGGGGTGCATCATGAAAAGATATACAAATAAAGAGCTTAGAAATTTAGTAGAGCTTGGAGTCGCTGAAAATCTTGACTTTACAGACAACGAGTATAAACGCAAGATCGAAGAGGAAAACGGATGTTTGAACCAAATAGGCTACGCCGCTGGTGTTTACGGGTGTTCCGGCGGGCTTCTCAGGGCGCAAAATGGTAAATTATTCGCGGTTACTTGCAGATGTCAAGCAATTTACATCTATCTTTAAACGATATTACAGCCTCCGACCTGGCGAGATGCCGGAGTTTCGAAAACTCCCGGAGGCTCAAAACATTGAACATTAAATTTTTTACATCATGAAATCGTATGCTATCATAAAGACCCGCGACGGCTTTTGCGGACAGGCGGGAATGAGAGAGACACTCTCCGCAGGTTTGACGCTCAAGGATGCGCAAAGCGAATTGTTACGGCTCTTCAATATCGAGATAGAAAAACATGAAGCTGTAAGCACTTTCAAAAATTGGGGGCTTGCTTGCTCATGGGACGGCAAAGAAACAACCACAAAGGCATATAAAACCAGTTTTGACGGCACGCGATATTTTCGTCATGACGTGTACGAATGGGCTATAATTTCGGAATAATAAAACGCATTTAAATTTCATTGATATGACAAGCAGCACAAGAGGCAACAAGGTTTTAAGCCTTGCGGAAGACTACAGAAACGCCGTTTCAAACGGCGAAACGGCTAATTTCGCCGAATGGGTAAAGCTGACATCCGAAAGCGATCCTAACTTCTGGCATTGGCTTTTTAATGACGACAGCCCGGAACTAGACTGCGGCCCAGGGGATTATGGCGAGGACTGGGAAGAGTTTCTAAGGTGGTGCGAGACCTGTGACCCTTTCGACATGTAAACGACAGTCGCCGCCCGTGTGGGCGATTCCGGAGCGACACCGGAGGCGGCTCCAATCAATAAAATTTACAGATATGGAAATGAATGAAAGGGTAGAGCGCGCCGAGCGCGTGCTGAACGAAACAGGTACGAAAGAATACAGGCGGCTGATAGAGATACAGGAGGCCCTGAAGGACGACAAAAAGGTCCTGCAGCTCAAAGCGAGGATTAAAAACTCGGCTCCCGGCTCCGTGTCCCAGATGGACGCAAGAAGAAAGCTGAACCAGATTTATCTGGAGAGCATGACGGAGGAGGAGAGGGACAGCGACGAGGGAGTGGAGCTGGAGATTGAGACGGGGGAACTCCACCGGGCCATATTGGAGTCAAGAAAGAGGGTACGGGAGGCTGAACGGGTGGAGGAGGTGAACGATAAGGGAGCGCGAGAGGACGAGGAGGACGACCCGTGGAAACTCACACCGCTAAAATTAGTTAATGCGATATTTACGGGTGTATTCACCTTCTTGATACTCAAAATGATATTCGGATAACTTAATTTTGCATAACTCAGGCCGGATGCTGGCGCGACGCCGTTTCATCGAATGAAACTCCGGCCACGAAACAAAAACTTACAACCATGAACGAGAAGAAAATCATTACCCTTCTTAACAAGTTCCAGAAAACAGGGAAAGGGACCGCCAGCCGTTATCAAGGTTTCCAGCACAAGGACGGATATATAACGGGGACAAACGGATGTCTGCTAGGCAGGTGCAAAAGCACCTATCCGGTGCAGTTCGAAGGTCAGGTACTCGGCAGGACAGGAGAGAACAAAGGCACGAGCTATCCGGATGTCCTTGAGATCCTGAAACCGGCAAAGGAGAACGTCTGCGGTACAATAGCCATAGACTACGAGAGAATGAAACAGATTTTGGGCTTCTTCGACCTCTACAAGAAGTCGCACGGCCACGCATATATCGCCATCCATAACGGCGGTACGGAACTGTATTTCAACTGCGAATACCTGCAGGCGTACATGCGCATGACAAAGTATTACGGCATTAAGAAAATGTCCTTTACGAAGGTCTGCACATTGCCGTGCCTATATTCCAAGTCAAAGGACGGGAGCGAGTTCCTGCTAACGAGTAACCCCAATTACGCCACAAACATAATAGGAAGTTACGAGAACGGCATTTCACGCGAAGTGATGGACGAGGTTAGGGATGGTTTCGCGGAGGAGCGGGACCGGCTCCAGGACGAGATGGGCGCAGGCCTGAAGGACAACAGGGACGACATCGCCAGAATGGAGAAGAACCTGAAACTCATCGAGGAGATCCGAAATAACGCGCCTGCCCCGATAGCGATACCTGAGGACACCACCGCACAGGAGTCCGGAAGCCCTGAAGCGGCCGAACTGCCGGACGAGGAGAACGAGGACTTCTCAGAGGAAAACGGCGACATGCAGGAGAAGGACACCCGAAAAGCGGCAGAGGACGAGGATGACGGCCTCACAGAGGAGGAAAGGATGGACGGGACGACCGCCGACAGGATAACGCGGCGGATGCTCGCCAGACTTCGGGAGAACGAGAATAGCAAGGCGAAGGGGATACGGCCGTGGCAGACCATAAAACGGCACCCCATGCCGCTTGCGGACATAGCGAAGGACGGCAGGGAGGATTACCGCATATACCTGAGGCCTTACGAGGGAATGGACTTCGCCAATGTTACGGAAAAGGACATTTCAGGCGCGGAGGCGGTAAGGACATATACGGGCCTCATGGCCCACTGCGGCGAGAACACGGAGACCACTCTGGCCCTCCAGATAAGGCACAGGGAGAAGGGCGTCGTGAGCGAATGGTTCTGGGCTGATGAACGGGGACAGGCAAGGGGCGGTACGGACGAACCGGCAGCCCCCGAACTGGCAAAGCTCGTGGCGTTCAGGGAGCGGTCGAGAAAGAAGCGCTACCACGGGAAAATCATAGACGTGGAGACCATAGCGCCGAGCCTGAGGGAGGCCATAATCAGCGAGACCGGGGACCATGCGAAATCACTGCTGCTCCATCTCGGGATAGCAGGGATAACGGACTGGCAGGGCTTCGGGTCCAAGGAAGGCATCTACAGGCTGCGCGACGAGCTGAGGAACGCCTGCGCCCCGTCGTCGGCAAAGACATATATGGCCGTAATCAAGGGTTTCCTCGCAAGGCATGACGAGGAGAGGGGGGTATGTATGGACTACAGGAGCATACTCAAGAACAAGGCGGACAAGCCGGTCAAGACGTGGCTGACGAAAGACGACCTCAGGAAGGTCGAGGAGTGCGAGGGGCTGTCGGAACTGGAGAAGCTCGTGAGGGCGCGCTTCCTGATAGGCGCGTACTCGGGGATGCGAATATCCGACGCGATGGAGGTGAGCGAGACCAACGTGTCACGCGGAATGCTCACTTACGTGTCCAAGAAGACCGGGACGGAGGCCACAGTGCCATGCCCGAGGAAGGTTCTGGATCTCATATCATACGTAAGGGAGAATGACCGCGAAATGTCGCTTGTGACATACAACAACACGATACGGGACATCTGCAGGAAGGCCGGAATCGAGACCAAGGTCAAGACCAGACACGGAGGGAAGATGTCCGAAGGCCCCAAGTGGCAGTTCGTGTCGAGCCACACGGCAAGAATATCCTTTGCGACGAACCTTGCCAACGCGGGCGTGCCGCTCATCCAACTCGCGGGCATGATGGGGCACTCCTCGACGCAGATGACGGAGAGGTACATCGTGAGCAAGTCCGTAAGGCTCTCAGAAAGGGCTATGGCATATTTCGCATAAAGACAGGGGCATGAAAAAGCCCGGCACTGCTGTCGGGCTTCTGTCATTCCATGACGGTACGATTGAAATCCTGAGGGAGACTGCAATTCCAGACGGTACAATTAGCGGCAATGCCGCTCTCCCTTAGGACTGAGGCAAATATAGGCATAGGATTTCAAGAAAGCAAGGAAAAAGATGAAAATATCGTCTGGCACGAACAAACAAAAGCACTTTTTGGATATGCGGAGAGAGCAGCAGACAACGGCGAAAAAGAAAAAGGGGCAAAGTCCCATTAGAACCTTGCCCCTATTCTTGCCCCTATGCGGCTTATAGATACCTACAAAGGCGTTTTCAGTGCTCCCTTAGGTACACGAACCTGATACGTGCTTACTGATATGAAAATC
>ERZ1026846.251-NODE-251-length-41967-cov-6.855006_pt1 | contig 41967 bp, 30 predicted proteins | sample MGYA00380153_ERZ1026846 | MGnify/ENA primary metagenome ERZ1026846 (study PRJEB33269, sample SAMEA4719789) | human gut metagenome | biome: human-associated habitat; feature: organic feature; material: feces | place: Cameroon | collected 2013-10 ...
TCCAGGTAAACAGGCTGCCCAGCGCCGCCCGGATGCCGGAATTGGCAAGGGACAGTGGGATGGCCCCCTCCAGCACGCCCTGGGGGCAGAGATACTTACAGAAGAAGGGGTCACCCATGCCTACGTCGTTGACGAGAAACGCCGGCAGCAGGAAGACCATCACCAGCAGCACGGCGTACTTGAGGTACGTCAGGGGCTTGAGCTTTTTTGTTGAGAGCTTCTTCGTGGGGATCTTATGCAGCAGCTCCTGAAACCAGCCGAAGGGACACAGGAAGCCGCAGATGAAACGCCCCAGCAGCACGCCCAGCAGAATGAGAAAGCCTGTGATATAATAGGAGAAGCTGAACTTGGACGAGCCCACCACTGCCTGAAACGCCCCGATGGGACAGGCCCCGGACGCCGCCGGACAGGAGTAGCAGTTCAGCCCCGGCACGCAGACGGTCTTCCCCGCCCCCTGATACAGTCCGCCCTTGAGAAAGTTCGGCAGATGCAGGTTGGTCAGCAGCGTCGCCCCCGCCTGAATCCAGCCCCGGAAGCGGGACATGGTCTGTGAAACGCCTGAAAACTTTTTACCCAATGCCCACACACTCCAGACATAATTTGATCGCTTTACTCAGCACTGTCGCCGCCTCGCCTCGCCAGACACCGTAGCACAGCATGGCGGCTCCGGTTATCAGCAGCACAATCTGCGCCGCAGCCTTTTTCCCGCAGCTCATTTTTCATCACCCTTTCCGATTTTCTGCCCCCATCATAGCACGGGAGAGTTAAAGTCTCTGTTAAGAACGAAAACTTAACGCAAACCTTATCTGTTTTTGCTATAATGAAAGCAACACAAAAAACGAAGAAATATAAAGGAGGGCTCTCATGCACCTTTTAGTAATTGAAGATGAACGCGCCCTGTGCGAGACCATCGTCCGCAGCCTGCGGCGGCTGGCCTACAGCGTGGACTACTGCTATGACGGAGAAGAGGCGCTGGCGCTTCTGGGCGTGGAACGATACGACCTGGTGCTTCTTGATCTGAATCTGCCGAAAAAGGACGGCATGACGGTGCTGCGCACCCTGCGGCAGACCGACCGGGAGACGCGGGTGCTGATCCTCTCCGCCCGCAGCGAAGTGGAGGACAAGGTGCAGGGGCTGGATGCCGGGGCGAACGACTATCTGGCAAAGCCTTTCCACTTGGCGGAGCTGGAGGCCCGCATCCGCAGCCTGACATTGCGGCAGTTCACCCAGCAGGATGTGTTGCTAAGCTGCGGAGGCCTGACCTTTGACACCCGCTCCCGTACCGCCGCCGTCAACGGGCAGACGCTGACGCTGACCCGCAAGGAAACGGGGATACTCGAATACCTGATGGTGCATCAGGGGCGGCCCGTGAGTCAGGAGGAGTTGATGGAGCATGTTTGGGACAACAGCGTGGACAGCTTCAGCAATTCCATTCGCGTCCACATCTCCGCCCTGCGCAAAAAGCTCCGCGCCGTGCTGGGCTATGACCCCATCCGCAACCGCATCGGCGAGGGCTATCTGATGGGAGGCGAGGAAGCATGAAGCGTCTTTCCTTGCAGTGGCGCATCACGCTGATGTCCGTCCTGCTCATCGGCATCACCTGCGTGGCCATGAATCTGCTGCTCTGTTCCTCCGGTGTGTACTATATGGACACCATTGCAGACAGCTTACAGGGCGGCGGCACGGTGATCCTGAATGAGGGCGGCGCGGCAAGCTTTGACCCGCAGCTCGTTGCGCCCAGCGAGGAGCTGACCATCGTTGTCGATGGGGCGCAGGGACGCTTCCGCACCACCAACTGGTATATCACGGCTATAGTGACACTGCTCAGCGGAATTTTGGCCTATTTCGTCAGCGGGCGAGCCCTCAAGCCCCTGCACAGCTTCGCCTCTCAGGTAGAGAAGGTGCAGCTGAACAATCTAGCGGATGTGAGGATCGATGAGGACGTGCTGCCGGAATTCCGGCAGCTCAGCCACTCCTTCAACCAGATGCTGGAGCGGTTGAACAACGCCTTTACCGCCCAGCGGCAGTTTACCGGCAATGCCGCCCACGAGCTGCGCACGCCGCTTGCGCTGATGCAGGCACAGCTGGAGCTGTTTTCCGCAGAGCACACCGATGTGCTGCCGGAGACAGCGGAGTTTCTCCTGCTTTTGCGGGAGCAGACGGAGAGGCTGACGCAGATGACCAAAACGCTGCTGGAAATGAGCAATTTGCAGCAGGTGGCGCGGAACGAGCAGATTCAGCTTATCCCAATGATTGAGGAGATCTTCACAGACCTCGCCCCGCTGGCAGAAAAGCGCGGTGTCACGCTAAAAGCGGAGGGCGACGGCGTTATGACCGGCAGCGACGCGCTGATCTACCGGCTGCTCTTCAACCTGACGGAGAACGCTGTCAAATACAACCGACCCGGCGGCTCGGTGTGGGTCTACGTCACACAGGAGACGGAAAAACTCCTGATCCGCGTTTCCGACACCGGCCGCGGCATTCCGGAGGAATTTCAGCGGAGCATCTTCCAGCCCTTCTTCCGGGTGGACAAGTCCCGCAGCCGGGAGTACGGCGGCGTGGGGCTGGGACTTTCGCTGGTGTGGGAGATCGCCGATCTCCACGGCGGCTGCGTCCGGGTAGAGGAGAGTTCAGATGAGGGCACTACTATTGCAGTGGAGCTGCCGGTACAGTGAAGCTGCATCTCACATAAAGCAATAAGCCGCGCAGTGGGAGCACCCTTCGGGCGCTCCCGCCTTATCTTAGCATTTTGAATGACTTTGTATTTTCCCAAAGGCCCCCGCTTCGGCGGGGGCCCTTGTCTTTTCACCTTTCGTTTCCCGCTGCGTAGGATAGACTGTACGGAGCCGCCCGGCTCCGCATACTACGGATACGGAAAAGGGAGTGTCTATGCAATCATCTGTCCTTCAGGGGATATTGCTCCCCTTCTGGGGCACGTCGCTGGGTGCGGCGTGCGTATTCTGCCTGCGAAGAGCGCCCTCCGCCGTTCTGCGCCGCGTGCTGGAGGGCTTCGCCGCCGGGGTGATGACCGCTGCCTCGGTGTGGAGCCTGCTGCTGCCCGCTATCGACTGGGCGGACATGGGCCGCTGGTCCTTCCTTCCGGCGGCGGGCGGTTTCTGGCTGGGGGTGCTGTTCCTGCGGCTGCTGGAGCGACTGCTGCCGGAGGCTGTTACCGACCGTTCCACCACCATGACCCTTCTGGCGGTGACGCTGCACAACATCCCGGAGGGTATGGCGGTGGGCGCGGCCTATGCCGGATGTGTGGCGGCAGGAGCCGCCACGCCCGCTGCGGCGTTTACGCTGGCGCTGGCCATCGCCATCCAGAATGTGCCGGAGGGCGCCATCGTGGCCCTGCCCCTGCGTACCGCCGGCGCAGGAAAGGGAAGAGCCTTTCTGGGCGGCGTGCTCTCCGGCGCGGTGGAGCCCCTGGCCGCCGGCGTGACGGTGCTGGCGGCGGCGCTCATCGTTCCGGCACTGCCCTGGCTGCTGGGCTTTGCCGCCGGGGCCATGCTCTATGTGGTGGCCGCCGAGCTGCTGCCCACGCGCGGCGACCCCGGCCCGGGGGCGCTGGCTTTTGCCGCGGGCTTTACCGTAATGATGATCCTGGACGTGGCGCTGGGGTAGGGAGGAGGGTTGACAACGGCCAATTCCTGTAATATAATGTCGCTGACAAGTAAATAAACAGTCTGTTGATCCAATGTCGCCGGCGGCCGTACAGCCCACCACGGGCCAGGCGTCGGCATAGAAGGAAAGGGGTAGCCAAACCCCGCACGACCGGTACTGTGAGCGCAAGGATGCACCGAAGCGGCGAGAGCCGCCGGGACGAAAGTCCGCCATTGTGGGTAAGCCCATGAGAAGGTAGGCTGCAAACGAGGAGGGATGTCTGTCCCCCGCGGCGCGAGCCAGGAGAATTGCATTGTGTAGGACAAAGTTGCAGCGGGCGCGCTCTCCGTGTGCGGGAATCTTGTACCACCATGTAGATGTACCACGCTGGCCTCCTGAACGGGGGGTCGGTGTTTTTTGCGCCGCCTTTTTCGCGGCGGGGGCGGCGACGTCTTTCCGTGGTGCAGGGGTCGTATCTATTGCGTTCGCTGTCCGGCTTTGCGCCGGGCAGCGTTTTATTTTCGCGGGACAGAGTGCACTCTGTCCCGTTTTTCATGCCCTGCATGAAAAATATTTCCCTTGCCAGGCTGACACGCTGCCATACACAGCGAAGCGGTGCGGAAAACTCGACTGTCAAGCTGAGGCGCCGTGCGCTTTCCATCTGCACCGTGAAACTGTGCAGACGAGTCCCCTTTGTCAAGCTGAGGCGGCCATTGGCCGCGTGCTTTTCCATAAGTGGGGCGGGGATGTTGCCGCATCCCCGCCCACCCCCTCACGTCGACAAAAAATTTACATAAAGGAGAAAGAGACATGAAGAAGAGAGTCATAAGCTGGCTGCTGACCGTCGTGATGGTTGTCAGCCTGCTGCCCACCTCCGTGTTGGCCGACATGCTGGCCGCGGATCAGGAGCAGCAGACCCAGCAGGAACAGATAGCTCCGGTGGACACGGAGAACACCGTCCCTGCCGGGAATGAGGAGACGCAGGAGCAGCAGGAGCCTGCTGAGGAAGTGCCTGTGTCCCGGTCTGCCCGCAGCGGCGGCGCGGACAGTGCGCCGACAGCCATCAACGATGCGGATGGCTTCAAGAATATGGTCGCCGGCGGCAGCTATACGCTGACGAAGGATATCATTGTCACCGAGCCCTATGCCAGCGACTTTTCCGGCACCTTTGACGGCAACGGCCACACCGTGACGCTGAATATTACCAGCGGCAGTGCCAACACCGGTTTGTTTAAGAAACTGGTCGGCGGGGCAACGGTAAAGAATGTTACCACTGCGGGTACTGTCTCTGGCGGAGCGAGTACGGGTGCAATTGCGGGAAACGCAGATGGAAAGGTCAGTATTTTTAATTGCAAGAATACTGCAACTGTGACAGGCACTGGAAAAGGTGTTGGAGGGATTCTGGGGTATAGTTATCCCGCCAATGGCTATGCCACAATCGAAAGCTGTGCAAATACTGGAGCGATTGTTGCGGAAGGTAAACAACAAACCGGCGGCATAGCAGGGAATCTTGAAGGAGCACATGTAATTAGGAATTGTTACAACACTGGGAGTGTAACGGCAACATCTGGATTCGCAGGAATAGTAGGGCGCGGAACTAAGGGAGTAACGGTTGAGAACTGTTATAGTACAGGAGCCATAGCGACCGGCGGTTTTGCTCTGGTTGGAGTCGCGACTAGTACGTCCCCAGCTGTATCTGTTAAAAACTCGTATGCGGTCGAAGGAACGGGAAAAGATATCATTTACATTTTTGAAGGGAGTACTCCAATAAGCAGAGACGAAAAAACGGGGTACAAATCCGCTGATGAAATGAAATCCCCCGCGTTTGCGGCTTTGTTAGGGGAGGCCTTCATGGCTAAGGCCGGCGACTATCCCGCCCTCAGCTGGGAGACCCCCACCGCGGCGGTATCCTTTACCATTGCTCCCGCGAATGCTACGCTCGAAATCAACGGCGGCACTTATACCGGCTCCACCACCGTGGCGCTGCCCGCCGCCGATGCACCGTATTCCTATACCGTGTCCTGTGACGGTTACACCACAAAAACCGGCACCGTGACCGTGACGGGCAACGACAACCCCGTGGCGAATCCTGCCAATGTTACTGTTACGCTGGCGGAGGATGCTGCACAGTGGGTCACCGTGACCTTTACCGTGACTCCCGCCGGTGCCGCGCTCACCCTCAAGGACGGCGAGACGCAGGTTGCGCCCACCGAGGGAACGACCTATCAGATGCTGAAGGGTCACGCCTATACTTACACCGCCGAGACGACCGAGGAGGGCTATGAGCCCGCCTCCGGCACCGTGACTCCCAACGAGAACAGCACCCAAACCGTGGCGCTGAAAAAGGTGCAGAGCATTGCGGTGACCAAGGCTCCCACAAAGACGGAGTACTACAAGGGCGATGCCGAACTTGACCTGACCGGCATGGTCCTCACGGTGAACTATGATGGCACCAATGAAACCCGCACCATTGAAGGCGACTATGCCGCCGCCGGTGTGACCTGTGAGGGCTTTAGCACCGAAAATCCTACAGATAGCCAAATCGTCACTGTCAAGTACAGGGGCAAAACCGCCACCTTTACCATCAAGGTGAAGGACGCAATGCTCTTTGCTGACTTTTTCACGGGACTCAATGGCATTGCCACAGCGCAAAACAGCACCTCCTACAAATTTGAGCCGGTGCTGCTGGATGGCGGTTATGTCCTGAAATCCACCAATGAAAAGAAGGGCAACACCACCTCCAGTCTGACCCTGACCTTTGCCAAGGCTGCCCAGTTGACCTTTGACTGCAAAACCGACTCCGAAAAAAATTATGATGGCCTGCGCGTAGATATTAACAATCAACAGGGAAACCAATTTGGTTCAACCGGCGGCGGATACAGTGGTGAAAAGCAAGATTGGAAAGAGTTTTCCATCGCTGTAAATGCCGGGGATAAGGTCACCGTAAACTACCGAAAAGATAGCAGCGGGGACAAGGGGCAAGATTGCATTTGGCTGCGCAATTTCCGCGCCGAGGTGCTGCCCACCGTGCGCTTTGATGTCAAGGATGCGGCAGGAACGGCAATTGATGCCACTGTGACGCTGAAAAAGGGCTACACCGGCCTGACAGCGGGTACAGACGGAAGTTATGCCCTGACAGTTGGCGAAAAATACACCTATACGGTGGAAAAGAAAGGCTACGAAAAGGTAACGCAGGAGTTTACCGCCCAAGAGGGGAACAACACCATTACCGTTACCCTTGTCAAGCTGCCGGTCATTACCCTGAAGTTTACCCCCGATGATGCGGCGGTAACACTGAAACAGGGAAACACCACCGTTTACAAGGAGTCTGCGGACAGCGAAAAAGGCAAGAATGTCTATATCGCTGCCAAGAATACCGACTACACCTACACCGTCAGCAAGTTTGGCTATGAGACGGCCACCGGCACGATCAGTGTTGCGACCACCGATGTGAACAAGACCGTCAAGCTGACCGAGTTGGCAAAGCAGACGGTGACCTTCAACATCACCAAGCCGGAGGGCGTGAACGCCGAACCGACCATCACCGTCAAGTCCGGCAGTATCACCGCCTACACGGGCAGCGGCGCGAACTGCACTCTCCCCGCCGGGGACTATACCTACACGGCCAAGTTGGATGGCTGCGATACCTTGTCTGGGAGTTTTGTGGTCAAGGCTGCCAAGACCATAGGCCTGGAGTTCGTCAAGTCGCTGACCTTTAACGATTTCTTTGCCGGCCTGGACGGTATCACCGCCGAGAACGGCACACGATATGGCTTTGAACCGGTACGGGCTGCTGGTGGGAACTATTTGGAGAGCAATAGAAGGAGTTACGGTGCGACTTCCTTGACCCTGACGGCGACAGAGTCCCGCTTGGTGTCCTTCCGGTATCTTGCAAAGGGAAATAAAGCCGAATATTCATGGGAAGACGATTCTGCCTTTACCGTGAAAAAGGGTACTACTCTGCTGACAGCCTACGAGGAGAACGGTTGGAAAACCTTTAGCACGGTGTTGAATAAGGATGAAAAACTCACCTTGTCTTTCAGCGAAAGTGGCAGCAGTTACTATGTCCGGCTCAAGGATTTTGCCGCCGCCGCAGCCCACACCCTCACCCTTAACACTCCCGACGGTGCAACGGTGGTGCTGAAGGACCGTAGCGGCGCGGAGATCACCGGCAAAAACGGCGCATACACCGTTGCCGCCGGTACCTATGCCTACACCGTCAGCAAGTTCGGCTACGAGACCAAGACGGGGAACATCACCGTTAGCGCCGATGTGAACGAGACCATCACGCTGAGCGAACTTGCCACCCGTACCCTGACCTTTGCCGTAACTCCGGCGGACGCCACGGTGACCGTGACCCACCCCGTGGGCGGCACGATCACAGCAGACGAGAACGGCGCATACATCGTCTACGCCGGCGAGACGTATGCCTATACCGTCGCCAAGGCGGACTATATCACGGTCAGCGGCAGCTTTACCGCTGCCAAAAACGACACCATCACGGTAACACTGACCTATGCCGGTGAGGGATGGGACGGCACGACCAAGACCGCGCCCACGCAGGACGAGAGCGGTGTCTACCTGATCGATACCGCCGCGAAGCTGGCCTGGTTTGCCGATGCCGTCCAAAACGGGCAGAGAGATATCAGCGCCAAACTCACCGCCAACATCAACCTCAACGGCAAGACCTGGACGGCCATCGGCACCAGTAGCAATAAGTTCGCCGGCACCCTGGACGGCGATAATTACACCGTTAGTGGACTCGTTACAACCGGCCTTGTGGGGGAACTTGCAGAGGGCGGCGTAGTTGAAAATCTGCGTGTGAATTGCGCGATTGTCAGTACTTCGTCGCTTTTGGGAGGTGTTGCCAATTCCAGTGCAGGAACGATACGGAACTGCATGGTCAGTGGTAGTATCACGTTCTCCAGCGGGGGATATAATGGTGCATCGGCAATCGGCGGCATTACTGGACGGAATACCGGCAACGGTGTGATTAGTGGTTGCGTTAGTAGGGCTGTCGTCAAGGATGCTTACGATAATAGTACATATGGTACATCCGCATCTTTGGGAGGCATTGCCGGATATGCATACGGTGTTGTCGAGAACTGCTATTTTACCGGTACTCTCGCGGTAAAAAAGACGCAGCCGAATAAGATTATCAATCAAAAACGCGGCGGCCTTGTAGGCGAACTGAACGCTAATGCAGAGCTCAAGGGTTCCTATGTGGCAGGAGAGTTCGCAATAGCAGATGAGAGTAAGTTCGGTGCGGTGGTAGGCAAGGTGAACTCCGGCGCCACCATCACCAACTGCGCTTATCTGGACACCGTCGCACCACAGGCCGCGGCGGATGGTACCACCAGCGGCATGACCGCCCATACCGCGGACTATATGCGCTCCGCGGAGTTCGCCGTGGACATGGGCATGAATCAGGATGACGGTACCCTCAACGGCGGTTTCCCCGTTCTGCCCTGGCAGGGCGGCACCGTGCTCTCCGCCGACGACCTGCGGGCCGTCAGCCAGGCCCAGCAGAGCCTGTCCCTGCGGGGCATGAGCGCCGCCGACGCCGCCAAGAAAGCCAAGGCCGACTGGTACGCCGAGAATGTGCTGGGACTCTATGACCTTGAGAACTATAACGATAAGGCCGACCTCTGTGAGCAATACGGCATCGAAGAGCCCGGCGAAGCGGTCACGGACCTGCACGACTACTTCCTGACCGCCCTGCAAAAGCACTTCTATAAGGAACTGGGGCTCGATGCCGAGAATGCAGACCTTCTGAAGGCCGATGCCACCGGCGTCTATCAGCTCCGCGGCCTTACCCCGGTGAGCGGCGACCCGGAGGAGGAAGAGGAGACCGCGCAGACCTATACCGGCTTCCTGACCCTGCCCACGAGCGTCACCGTTCCCGCGGAGGGCAGTGGAGAGAAGACCGTTTCCCTCACTTGGACGGCGGATAACGCTCTGGTGAACACCGCCACCGGCGCGCTCACCGCGCCTGCCGGCGGCAAGGCTACTGTCACCCTCAAGGCCACGCTGACCTCCGGCAGCGAGAGCAAGGTCAAGACCTTTACCCTCTGCCTGTGGTCCAAAGCGGCGGAGCAACAGCAGACACTGGACGACATCGCCGCCGTGATCACCGCGCGCAATGCGGCGGTGCGGCCTTTGCAGGGGGTGGGCCTCTACAACGACACCACCGACGCCAACGGCAAGGGTGTTGAAAAAGCCTTCCGCCGCCTGCTGGAGGAGATGGGCTACAAGGATGTGGCCGACAAGGCTGTCATTACCTATACGGACGGCAGCGCTAAAGCCAGCGGTTTTGACGGTGCGGCACATGAGTACATCACCGCGAACGGCGATGTCAAGTTCTTTGACGGCGCTGTCCAGCTGAAGGAGGCGTATTACGCCGGCCTGGAGTTCAAAGTCGCCTACGGCGGTGCGGAGAAGACTATCACCACCCGCGCGATCGTGGGCCGCAGCTTTGACGATGTGCAGGCACAGCTGACGGAAGCTGCCAAAACGCTGACCTGGGAGATGATCCGCGGCGAGAACACCAACGAAGCGGAGACGAACACCACCGGCGCCTGGGATCGCCACGCCGTGGTTGGCGGCATTACCTCCAATTTGACGCTGCCCTACAGCATCTCCGGCCGCTACGATATGCGGGTCCAGTGGGCTGTTGTGGATGTCGCGGAAGACTCCAACTGCCTGTATATCAGCAGCGATAAAGACAGCGCCTCCGGCGTGGGCAACATTGTCCGCCCCGTGCGGCCTGCCGAGGGTGAGCTGCCCGAGGATGCCGGCAAGGAAACTTTGATCGCCCGCGTGACCTATACCGACTTTGACGACGATCCGTATATAAAGGAGCATATCACGGGGCAGAACGGTGTGGAGGTCTACGCCGACGTGTTCTTTGACATCACGGTAGCGCCCTTTGACATCGACGCCACCAACGAGATGCAGACGGCCCTGACGGACAACTATCAGTCTCTGCTGGTGGACTTCGTGGACAAAACGACGAAGCCCGATCTCAGCAAAGTCGATGCCGATTTGCAGATGCCCCGGCCCTATCTGCTGCAGCAGGAGGGCATCATGACCGACAGCTATAACCAGAAGGTCACGATGGTGAGCCTCACCCCGGACGTGCTGGGCTTCAACGGTTATCACGCCATGGTCTACCGCCCGCTGCCCGGTGAGGAAGCGGCAGAGGCCAGATACGTGGTCACTATCACCACCCGCAGCTCCGGCCAGCTGCTGGCCCGTCAGGAGTTCAGCTTCACCATTCAGCCTTTTACACAGCAGGAATTGGATGACGCTGCCGCCTTTATGACCAAGGCGCTGACCGGGGATGTCTACTGGGACGGTATCAAGAACGAGAATACGGCTAAGACCAAGGTCACCTCCGACCTGTATCCCTTCGCTGAGATCTGCAAAAACGAGGACGGCACGCTGAAATACATCCGCGGCACGGTGAATATGACCTTCGACGGCATCGAGGCCGACGATATCCCCGGCTGGCTCGATACGGAGAAATACCGCTGCTTCCGATCCTCCCGACCCTCCGTCATCGAGAATGAGCTCCTGCGTGTGCACCGGCCGGAGTACAATACGACAGTTACGCTGGACAGCGTCCTGACCTACACCAAGTACGCCCAGTACTGGGAGAAATTCGGCCTGAACGGCACTGAGGAGACAAAGGAGAAGTACAAGCTCTTCGAGCAGTTCTACAAGCAGCCGGTCAGCGTTGATCTGAGGGTCACGGGCCTGACGGAAAAAGATGATCCCAACGAGAACGCGATGATCACCGTCACCGTCCAGGTGGACAGCTATAACGAAAACAAGCACAGCTTTACCGGGACCAACTACACCTTTACCGGGAAGGCCAGCAATGACTGGACGGCCTGGGATGCCGTCAAGGCCTGCCTGGACAATGCCAAGTACGAATATACCGGCAGCGGTGCGTATCTCAAGAGCATTACGGACACAAAGGGCCAAACACTGGGCGAGAAGGATGACGGCAAGTCCTCCGGCTGGATGTTCGGCGTCACGCCGGCCCAGGGTGAGGAGACGCTGCCCAACACCACGCTGGATGCGACCTTTATCCATGACGGCGACACTGTCCGCCTGTTTTTCACGAACAAGTATATCCCCGTGGACCCCGATGAGCCTGTGGATCCCGGCACGGAGGTCCCCAACTTTGACAAGGTGTACGCCGACACCAAGAAGTACATCCAGAACAACGTGCCCGCACCCGTTGTGGCCAGTGACCGCGGCGAGTGGGCGGTGCTGGGCTTGGCCCGCGCCGGCGTGGAGCTGTCCGATGCATACATCCAGGCCTACTACGGTAAGGTCGTGGCCTATGTGCAGAAGAATATGGGCGCGGACGGCGTTCTTCTCGATCCCGAGAGCCATAACCCCACCGTCACCGACAACGAGCGTATCATTCTGGCCCTTACCGCCATCGGCAAGGACCCCGCCAACGTGGGCGGCAAAAACCTGCTGACGGCGCTGCAGGACCGGAATATCATGCAGGTCACCAATACCAGTGACACGGATATCAACGGCCTGGTGTTCGGCCTGCTGGCCCTCAACAGCGGCAACTATACCCAGGACAGCTACTGGCTGGTACAGGCCATCCTGACCCAGCAGAATGCGGATGGCAGCTGGAGCTCCAGCGCCGACACAAAACCCGTCGGCGACGTGGACATGACCGCCATGGCGCTGCAGGCGCTGGCGCCCTACTACAACGAGGGCTACGATACCACGGTGAACGCCGCCGTCGATAAAGCGCTGCAATGGCTGTCCGCTAAGTACAAGGGCAAGGGCTATACCAGTGCGGAGAGCTGCGCTCAGGTGGTGGTGGCCCTGTCCGCCCTGCAGCTGAACGCCAACAGCGACAGCAGCTTTGTCAAGACCGTGGATGGTGCGCCCACCAGCGTGCTGGGCGATCTGCTGCGGTATTACCTCGGCGAGGGTCAGGGCTTTAAGCATGCGGCCTCGGGCAAGACGGCTGACCAGAAGGCCACCGAGCAGGCCCTCTATGCCATGGCAGCCTACGAGCGCTATTGCCGGAGGACCAAAGCCCTCTACGATATGACCGACGCCGTCTGCGCCCACAGCTTCGGCGATTGGCAGGTAGTCTCCCCGGCCACCTGCACAGCGGATGGCTCCCGCCAGCGCGTCTGCACGCGCTGCGGCGCGGTGGAGGTTCAGACGCTTCCTGCCGCAGGCCACAAGTTCGGTGAGTGGACGACCACCAAGAAACCCACCTGCACCGAGACCGGCACGGAGAAGCGCATCTGCACCGTCTGCTCCAAGGAGGAGACCCGCGTCATCGCTGCGTTGGGCCACACCCCCGGCACAGAGATGCTCGCAGACAAAGATGACCACTGGAACGTCTGCAAGGTTTGCCATGCGGTGGTCAACAAGACCGGGCACACCTATGTGAACGGCATCCAGTGCGTCTGCGGTGCGGTGAAGTCCGAGGATGGTACGATGAAGCGCATCGAGGTATCTGGCACTATTACAGTGCCCGATACCCTGCGGGATAACGAGAAGCTGAACAGCGAGGAAAAGATCAAAGCCGAGCTGCAGCTGCAGATCTCCAGGAAGGACAGCAAGAACACAGCGGAGAACACCGCGGTGTTTGATGTGCGGCTGATGATCATCACCACCGTGGACGGTGGGCAGGTGGAGACTCCCGCTACCAAGGCGGACTTGGTAAACGGCAGGATCACCGTGCTGCTGCCCTATCCTGAGGCTATTGCGGCCAATTACAGCAAGTACAGCTTTACCGTGGCACACCTTGTGACTATGGCGGACTGCGGCCTGGATGTGGGCACCGTGGAATTCCCCGCTGTCACCAAAACCCCCAGCGGCCTGCTGGTGACGCTGACCGGCCTGTCTCCTGTGGCCATCAGCTGGACGGAGTCCACCAACCACTATTACTACAACCCCACCGCGACGCCGGACAAGACCGACTCTGCCAATACGGCGGACGACAGCCAGATGGTCATTTGGCTGGGCAGCGCGGTCCTGGCGGCGGCAGCCGTTGTGGTGCTGACCCGGAAGAAGCGCGTTTCCAAGTAACAACAGAACAGCCGACGCAGGGGCGCGAAAGCGCCTCTGCGTATGGCGCTTTTATGAGGAATGAGAGATATGAAGAAAAACCACCGATTTTGGCTGTTGGCGCTGGCGCTGTCCCTGCTGCTGACCTGCGCCGCCTGCGGAAAAAAGACCGTATCGTACGCCCCCGGCAACATTCCCACGGCAACGCAGGAGCAGACCACGGACACCAGGAAGGACGACACAGCTGAAACGGGCACCACCAAGGCTGACGGCAAGCAGGACGCGGCAAAGACTAAGGATAAGACCGCGGACGATAAGAAGTCTGACGAGCAGAAGCCGGCTGGTGAAGCCAAAAAGACCGAGGAGGACGCAAAAAAGCAGGAGGAAGCCAAGCGCCTGGAGGAGCAGAAGCGGCTGGAAGAAGAGAAGAAACAGCAGGAACAGAAGCAGCCTTCTGCGCCGGACCCGGACCCTGCGCCTGCACCTGACCCGGCGCCGGCGGCGTCCGTATCGCTGTACATTTCCTGTGCCACGGTGCTTGATAATATGGACAAGTGCTCCGACGGCGTGAAGGGCCTTATCCCCGCCGACGGCGTGATCCTGTCCGCCACGGTGACCATCACCGAGGGTGAGTCTGTCATGTCCGTACTGAAGCGGGCCTGCGGTGACGCGGGTATCCCGGTGAGTTCCAGCGGCAGCTATGTCAGGGGCATCAATGGCCTGTTCGAAAAAAATGTGGGCAGGAGCTCCGGCTGGATGTACTGCGTGGGGGGAACCTTCCCCAGCTATGGAGCGGACAGCTATACGCTCTCCGGCGGCGAGAACATTCAGTGGCTCTACACCTGTAATATGGGTGCAGACGTGGGCAATACCTACATGGGCTGACAAAAGGGCGGCTTTTGCCGCCCTTTTTCCGCACGCAGGATTGACGTATCCCCTGGCGGCAGGGTATAATCAAAAGGTTAAGACATCATGTATGCAGGAGGTGATCCCATGGACGATACGCTGCGCACTTGCCATCCGGCGGTGAGCTTTGCCTATTTCGCCCTGGTCATCGCCTGCGCGATGCTGCTGATGCACCCGGTGTGCCTGGTTCTGTCGACGCTGGGCGGCGGGTGGTATGTTGCCCGTCTGCTGGGCGGCAAGGGCCTGCGCCGCCACCTGCTGTGGCTGCTGCCCATGGCCCTCCTGGCGGCGGCCCTGAACCCGGCCTTTGTCCACCAGGGCGTCACCATTCTGGCCTACCTGCCCTCCGGCAATCCTTTGACGCTGGAGAGCCTGCTCTACGGTCTGGCCGCCGGCGCCATGCTCAGCGCCGTGGCGCTGTGGTTCGTCTGCGTCACCGATGTCATCACCTCGGACAAGGTGGTGTACCTCTTTGGCCGCGTCATCCCGGCGCTGTCGCTGCTGCTGAGCATGATCCTCCGCTTTGTGCCCCGCTTTGTCCGGCGGCTCCGTGCCGTGGCGCAGGCCCAGCGGCATCTGGGCCGTGATACCCAGACCGGCTCCCCGGCCCGGCGCGTCAGAAGCGCCCTTCGTGTGTTCTCCATCGTTGTCACCTGGAGCCTGGAAAGCGGGCTCATTACCGCCGATAGTATGCGCTGCCGGGGCTATGGCCTGCCAGGGAGGACATCCTTCTCCCTCTACCGCTTTGACCGGCGTGACGGTGCCGTCGCCCTCTGGCTGGCCTTTTGCGGCCTGTATCTGCTGGGCGGCGGTCTGGCCGGCGGCTTGCGCTTTCAGTATTACCCCATGCTGCTCAGCGGCACCGTCACACCGCTGACGGTCAGCTTTTTCGCCGTTTACGGCCTGCTCTGCTTTACGCCGGTGCTGCTGGACGCCCTGTCCCGGCGCCGCTATCTCGTCCGGAAAGGAGGGACGCCCCGTGCCTGAACTGCTGCGTTTGGAGCATTTTGGCTTCACCTACCCCCAGCAGCCCTGCCCCGCGCTGGCGGATGTGTCCCTCACGGTCCGTCAGGGCGAGTTCTGGGTCCTCTGCGGCGCCTCCGGCTGCGGCAAGACCACGCTTCTCCGCCAGCTGAAGCCCGCCCTGCGTCCCCACGGTGCGGCCGAGGGCTGTATCCTCTTCGACGGTCAGCCGCTGGATGACCTGCCGCCCCATCAGCAGGCCGCCAATATCGGCTTCGTCCTCCAGTCTCCGGAGGAGCAGACCGTCACCGACAAGGTCTGGCATGAGCTGGCCTTCGGACTGGAGAGCCTGGGCTGCGACACGCCCTCCATCCGTCGCCGCGTGGCGGAGATGGCCTCCTTCTTCGGCATCCAGGACTGGTTCCATAAGAAAGTGGATGAGCTCTCCGGCGGCCAGAAGCAGCTGCTGGCCCTGGCCTCGGTCATGGTGCTCCAACCCCGTCTGCTGATTTTGGATGAGCCCACCAGCCAGCTGGACCCCATTGCCGCCGCCGACTTTTTGCAGACTGTGGGCCGCCTGAACCGCGAGCTGGGCATCACCGTCCTCCTGACGGAGCACCGTCTCGAGGAGGCCTTGCCCCTGGCCACCCACGCCGCCGTGCTGGACGGCGGCCATCTCCTCTGTGCCGGCGCGCCGGAGGCGGTGTGCCGTTCCCTGCGGGGCCGTGGCCACGATATGTTCCTGGCCATGCCCGCCGCCGTCCGTATCTGGGCTGGGGTGGACAGCGGCGCGCCCTGCCCCATCACCGTCCGCGAGGGCCGCGATTTCCTGTCCGGCTGGTGCGATGAACACCCCCTGTGCCCGCTGCCGCCGGAGCCGGTGTATCCCGCCGGGGATACCGCCCTTGCCGGCGCGGGTCTCTGGTTCCGCTATGAGCCGGACCAGCCGGACGTGGTCCGCGGTCTGGACCTTCAGGCCCGCCGGGGTGAGCTGCTGGCCCTGCTGGGCGGTAACGGCGCGGGCAAGTCCACCACCCTGGGCCTGCTGTCCGGCGCGCTGACGCCCCAGCGGGGCACCGTGACCCACACGGGCCGCATCGGCGTTCTGCCTCAGGACCCGCAGGCCCTGTTCGTGAAAAACACGGTCCGTCAGGACCTGTACGAATCCTTTGACGGCACGGACCTCCCCAAAGACCAACGTGACCGCCGGGTAGAACAGGTGACAGCCCTTTGCCGCCTGACCGAGCTGCTGGACCGTCATCCCTATGACCTCTCCGGCGGCGAGCAGCAGCGGGCCGCCCTGGGTAAGGTGCTGCTGCACCAGCCGGATATCCTGCTGCTGGACGAGCCTACCAAGGGCCTGGACGCCGCCTTCAAGCAGTCCTTTGCCGCTATTCTTTCCACGCTGACCGCCGCCGGCACGACAGTGGTGATGGTCAGCCACGACGTGGCCTTCTGTGCCCGGTATGCCCACCGCTGCGCCCTGTTTTTCGACGGCAGCATCGTCGCGGAGGGCACACCCCGTGACTTCTTCTCCGGCAACAGCTTCTATACCACCTCCGCTAACCGTATGGCCCGGGACTTCTGCCCCCGTGCCGTCACGCCGGAGGACGTGATCGCGGTCATCGGCGGGACCGTCCCGCCCCAGCCGGGGGTGCCTGCCGCCTGGCAGCCCCTGCCTCCGGTGGCAGAGGAGTCCACCGCCTGGAAGCCGAAAAAGCTTCCCTGGTGGCGCAGGACCATCGCCGCCGTATGCGGTGCGGGTGCACTGGCGATCTTCTGGCTGGCGGCCAAGCACACCGACCTCACCGCCCTGGTGGGCGGCGGCACGCTCTCCCAGGCCGGCTGGCAGGCCCTGGGCCTTTACGGCCTGTTCATCGCCCTGCTCTTCGGCTGCATCGCCGCCATCGGTCGGCGCTCCAAGCCCCTGACGCTGCTCCAGACCCCGGTGCAGAAGCGAAAGCTCTCCCACCGTACCCGTCTGGCGGCGGCACTGATCCTGCTGTGTATCCCCGCCACGCTGTATCTGGGCTTTTTCTACCTGGGCAACACTGCCTACTACCCCATCGCCTTCGCCGTGCTGCTGGAATGCATGGTGCCCTTCTTCCTGGTGTTCGAGGGACGGAAACCACAGGCCCGTGAGCTGGTGCTGGTGGCCTCCCTCTGCGCCCTGGGCGTGGCGGGCCGCGCCGCCTTCTTCATGCTGCCTCAGTTCAAGCCCGTCCTGGCTCTGACCATCATCTCCGGCGTGGCCCTGGGCGGCGAGACCGGCTTCCTGGTGGGCGCCATGACCATGCTGGCCAGCAACGTTCTGTTCTCCCAGGGTCCCTGGACGCCTTTCCAGATGTTCGCCATGGGCATCATCGGCTTCCTGGCGGGGGTGTTGTTCCGCCGGGGCTGGCTGCGCCGCAGCCGCGCCGCCCTGTGCGTGTTCGGTGCAATCTCCGCCGTGCTCATCTACGGCGGCATTATGAACCCCGTCTCCGCCCTGCTCTATGCCCGCACGCTGGAGTGGAAGGTCATCGCCGCCTACTATGTCACCGGCTTTCCCATGGACTGCGTCCACGCCGCAGCCACAGTTTTCTTCCTGCTGGTGCTGGCGGAGCCCATGCTGGAGAAGCTGGACCGCATCAAGATCAAATACGGCCTAGTGGAATAAGGAGACGCGCCCACCCCGACGGGGTGGGCGCGTCCGCGCGGTGCAACTTCAGGTTTCCCGTCTTTTTCCCGCCGCAACCGAAAGGTGATAGACATTCCGCCGCTTCTCCTGTATAATGGCGGTGAGAACACAGAAGGGAGGACCGCCTATGCCTGCCATCCGCTGCAAGGCCTGCGGCAAGACCTATGATTCCCGTGAGGGCTTCTGCCCCAAGTGCGGCGCCTATAACCGCCCGCCCCGCCGGGAGTGGGTGGACGCCGACGGCGACGTCCACTACGCCGAACAGGAGAAGGTCTGCTACGAGCAGAAGGAGTGCCACGAAGAGAAGGTTTGCTATGAAAACCAGACCCGCCGCCCCCGGCCCCATATCCAGTGGCACGTACCGAAGAAGAACACCGCCTCCGGCGCCATAGGGGCCGTGATCGCCGTGTCCATTGTCATCGTGCTCATCAACACGCTGCGCGGCGTGTCCGGTGACATCTTTGACCGCAATGAGCCGATGCCCGACTACGACTGGAGCACTCCGGAGTACGTCGGTGAGGCGGTAGCGTCGGCGCGGGAGTACGCGGAGATGGGCGAATGCTTCACCTTGGAGGGCGGTGCCTTCGTGGTGGCCTATACCGAGCTGGACCACGAGAACCTGTCCCTGCTGGCCTATGTGGTGGAGGAGGGGGACTACCAGACCTTCCCCGACCTTATCTGGGTGGACGATGACGGCTTTGAAAACTGGTGCTATCCCGAGGATGTTGTCGTTTCAGACACCGACGACAATGTGTTCATATGCACGTATGACCTGTCGCCGATGGAGGAGCTTACGGAGGAGACTTACCTGCTCTTCTCCGGCATGGATAAAGAGGTCGTCGTTCCCGTTGACCTTGCACAATGGTGATACAAAAGCCTCCCCCGTCCGGGGGAGGCTCAGTCTGTCAAAAAAGCCTGTCATTGCGAGCCAGTCCGCGCCGCGAAGCAAGTGCCCTTGGGGTACAGACTGGCGTGGCAATCCGTTTCCAAAACGCACGATTCTTGCGTTTTCATGCAAATTTGCGGCTAAAAGATTACGGATTCTCACGTCGCTTCGCTCCTCGGAATGACAGAATGTTTTTTTTGACAAGCTGAAGACGGCCGTATGGCCGTCTTGTTGCAAATAAGCTGTACTTGCCGGTATTAAAGATAGTATTGGAAGCCATCGAGACTTTGAACAAAACGCTCGATTTCTTTTCGTATATCCCTTAATATCTCGTTTTGGAAAACCCTATATTTCCGCAGAAGAGGTATGAAGGAAATAAATGTTATGTTCTCGAAAAATGAGCATATAGTTTCATCAATCTCAATTAAATTACCGTTAGAATCCGCAAAATCGACTTGTAACGTTGCAGTATATCCATCGAATGGGCTGCTTCGCAGTTTATCTGTTATGTCGAACCAACGATGTATACTGACGGTGTAATTCCAACCATGTGAGTTAGATGCACTTAAACATAGAGGGCCGAATTCCCTTTGGAATTTTGCCAATTGCTGATCCTCATACCGTTGAATATCTGCTAATATGGATTCATCCATTTCGCAATAATAGTGATACATGAATTACCCCCATATTGTCTTTCTGAAAGACACTCCCGAACGAGTACTGGTTTTGGGATTCCATCTGTTACCTTGCAAATGAATCTTCTCATGTAACTGGGTTGCTATCACAATATGAGAACAGATTCTTGTCCCAAATCGCACTATCAGGGGATGCTGTAACCAAACTCTCCGAGTCTGCATTGATAAACCGCTCGGTTTCGGGACTATAGTATCTGCTCTGGAGATACTACGATCCTGTCTTGGTTGAATCCTGTTATGTGTCCCGGAGGGGGAATTCCCCTCCGGGACCGTTCCCTTTTGAGGCGGATACCTACTGAAACAAAGTGTTATCCACCGGTCAGCATCGCCGTTGTGATACCACGACGATTGTCAGGACATTTCTGGCGATCTTTGTTGGTCTAAAAATTTCTATGAATCTAAAGTGATTCCCTTTTGGCAATCAGATCCTTATATTCAAATATACTGATATCAACGCCTAATATAAATTCATCAACAAACTTATCATATTTCAGGGAGATATCTGTTGGTGCTTTTTTTAGCTGTTCTTCATTCCAAACCGTTTCTACGTTAGAGATTGCCTGATCTAATAATGCACGAGCTTCCCTCCTATTCGCGACTTCGGAAAGGCGAACGTAATTGTAGACAAAACGGTTTGAATAGAATATAGATTTTTGCAAATAATCAGAATATTCTCGAGGATATTTTCCATCACATTTAATGTAAATATCATAGGCGTGCAAATAAAATATGATGGCTCTATTCTGATTTTCAGTTTTCGTTAGATGTTCATCTAACAATTTCAAAAAACTATTTTCCTTAAAATTAAGCCATGTCGATGAAAGATATGCCCCTAAAATCGCCAGACGTACGTCTCTGCTCTTAGAGTAGTTCTCCGTTAGAAGATCAATAGCCAAAAAGTAATCTTCAATGGGGCTCTGGATTTCAAATAAGATATATTGAATAAGTTTCTCCGTCGAATTCTGGCTATTTTCCTTCAATTTTTTCTCTAAACCTAAGATATCAACATTCATTTGCGTCACCTGACTATAACAATTTCCCTATTATTCGTGTCGCCCAACCAGTCATTGCATTAATACTTTGAACCTCACCATTTGATACATAAAACCTTATTGTGGTTTTTACGCCATTGATCGTAGTATGTATTTGGTTTGAACCATTTGCAGCATTTGCTAAGTTAGAATTAAGAATTTCAAAGCCTTCATCGAACTCCCCGCTATCAATATTGGGTTCAGAACTGATCCACCGACCCATCTCAGGATCATAATAACGAAGGAGGGACTCGCACTCGCTATCTAGATTGCCACATATATTTCGTTCGGACTTCTTTGACAAGCTAGACAGCCGCACACCCCGGTGTGCGGCTGCTTTTATATCTCAGAACTTATCCTTATTGAATATCCGCAGGATCTCGTCGAAGGACTTGTCCATCTCGTCCTGACCCTGCTCGCCCTTCACCTCGTCCAGGGGCTGGGGCGCGCCGCTGTTCTCCGTCTGTGCGGGCTGGGTCACAGCAGCGGCATTGGCGGCCTGCTGCGCCTCATCAAAGCCCGTGGCGATGACGGTCACGCGGATCTCATCGTCCAGCGTCTCGTCGAAGGCGGCGCCGAAGATAGTCAGCGCGTCGGGATGCACCGCCTGCTGCACCAGCGTGGCGGCCTGCTCCACCTCCTCCAGACCGATGTCCATGGAGCCGGTGACGTTGATCAGCACGCCCCGTGCACCGTTGATAGAGGTCTCCAGCAGGGGGGAGGAAATGGCCATCTTGGCGGCCTCCTCGGCCTTGCCCTTGCCGGCCGCGCGGCCCACGCCCATGTGGGCCAGACCTGCGTCCTTCATAATGGCGGTCACGTCCGCGAAGTCCAGGTTGATGAACCCGGTGTCGCGGATCAGGTCGGAGATGGACTGCACCGCCTGGCGCAGCACGTCGTCCGCGATCTCAAAGGCGTTGGCAAAGGTGATCTTCTGGTCGGTGGCGTATTTCAGACGCTCGTTGGGAATGATGACCAGCGAGTCCACCTTGCTCCGCAGCTCCTCAATGCCCTGTTCCGCCTGGGTCATGCGGCGGTGTCCCTCAAAGCCGAAGGGCTTGGTCACCACGCCCACGGTCAGAATGCCTGCCTCCCGGGCGATCTCAGCCACCACGGGTGCCGCGCCGGTGCCGGTGCCGCCGCCCATGCCGGCGGTGATGAACACCATGTCGGTGTTTTCCAGCGCCTTGGCCATCTGGTTGCGGCTCTCCTCCGCGGCCTTGCGGCCCACATCCGGGTTGGAACCCGCACCCTTACCGCCGGTCAGCTTCTCGCCGATCTGAATTTTATAGGTAGCGCTGGAGGCATTCAGCGCCTGCTTGTCCGTATTCACGGCCACAAAATCCACGCCCTGCGCGCCACTGCGTACCATGCGGTTGACCACGTTGTTTCCGCCGCCGCCTACGCCCACGACCTTGATGCTGACAACGTTCTCCGGGCCGGTTTCCAATCCAAAAGCCATGTCTGCTCCTCCTGCCATAATTTGTATGAAAATGACGGATTATCTCCTGGTAAATGCTATATCTTGTATTGTATTACGAATTGGCGCAAGCGTCAAGTGTAAGCACTTAATTTACCGAAAAAGTTTTGTGCCGGGAGCGTGAAGCGCCTACGCAGCGCCCCCGATGCGGTGCGGTACGCGCGGCATCACCCCGGAATGAACCGTGCCTTCCCCTCCTGCATCATATTGATAACGCCCTTTTCGTTGACCTCCAGCTTCTTCACCACGGCCATCAGATAGTCCAGCTTGTAGCCGTAGTCGGCCTCCCGGGGCAGCTGCACGTCGAACCGTTCCAGATACCGCAGCGTCAGCTGTGCCGGGTCGCTCATATCCAGCAGCGATACGTCCGCCGTCATGCCGCGCTGGTCCAGCGCCTGCATGAGCGTCAGCAGCTGCTCCAGCGCCAGCTCCTGTCCCTCCGCCGCCTTTGCCGGCTGACCCACCGCCGGGCCTGTCAGCGTCAGGCCCTTTACCTGCATCCGCTGCTTCGCGGCAGCGGGCGTTACCTCGTCCACGATGTTCCCCGAGTCGCACAGCAGGTACGCTTTCCCGTCCTGCACGATGGCCGCCGGGTCCGCGCACTCCGTCACGATGATGGAAAGCCCGTCCGGCAGCGACCGCCGGAACTGCACCGTCTCGATATACGGCAGCGCCCTGCGTATGCGTTCCGCCGCGCTGTACTTGTTCATCAGGAACATATTGTCCCCCTCATTGACCCCCGCTGCGTCGATGATCTCCTGCCGGGTATAGCGGTCGTTGCCGCTGACCTCGATGCTGCGTATACGGAAAAACAGCGTCAGAGCCAGAGAGATGGCGGTGCAGATCAGCACAAAAGCCAGCAGTTTGTAGAGGAAGCTCAGGCTTCCTCTCCGCCGCTTATGGTTGTACCGTCTGCGCCTTGCCATCGTCCGTGCTCCTCCGCTGTTCTCGTTGCCTCGTCTATTGCTCTGTGATCCGGGCGCCCAGCGCCCGCAGGTCCCCGGCCAGGTCCGCGTAGCCCCGCTGGATGTGGCCGATGCCCTGCACCGTGGTCATGCCCTCGGCGGCCAGCCCGGCTACCGCCAGCGCCGCGCCGCCCCGCAGGTCGGTGGCCACGACCTCCGTGCCGTGCAGCCGTTCCGTGCCGCATACCACCGCTACCCGCCCCTCGGTCCGGATGTCCGCGCCCATGCGTGCCAGCTCCGGCACGTGCCGGTACCGGCTCTGAAAGATATTCTCCACAAACACCGTGGTGCCCTGTGCCCGCAGCAGCGCCGCCATCAGTATGGCCTGACAGTCGGTGGGGAACCCCGGATACGGCGCCGTCCGCACCGGCAGTACGGCCCGCAGCGGCCCTGTCCGCACCAACTGTATGTACCCCTCGCCGCAGCGGACGCCGCAGCCCGCCTGGTCCAGTACCGTGGTCACCGCCGCCAGGTGCCGGTGCTCCGCGTTCCGCAGCGTGACCTCTCCGCCGGCGGCTGCCGCCGCGCACAGATAGGTGGCCGCCACGATCCGGTCCGGTATCACCCGGTGCACGCACCCGTGCAGCGGGCGCTTCGGCGTCACCGTGATGACCGAGCCGCCGGCACCCCGCACCTCCGCGCCCATGGCGCACAAAAAGGCCTGTAAGTCCGCGATCTCCGGTTCCCGTGCCGCGTTGCAGATCACCGTCTCGCCCTCCGCGCCGCAGGCCGCCAGCATGGCGTTCTCCGTGGCGCCCACGCTGGGCGTGGCCAGCACGATCTGGCAGCCGGTCAGCCTCCGTGCCCGGCACCGCAGGGTCCCGCCTGCGTCGTCAATGTCCGCCCCCAGCGCCCGCAGGGCCGCCAGGTGCAGGTCGATGGGCCGCGGCCCCAGCTCGCACCCGCCGGGATAGCTCAGCTCCGCCCAGCCGCACCGCGCCAGTATCGCCCCCAGAAAGATCACGGACGACCGCATCCGCCGCATCAGTGTCTGGGGTATGTCGCACCGCGTCAGCGTGGTGCTGTCCACCAGCAGGTCGTCTCCGTCCCACTGCACAGCGCAGCCTAAGTACCGCAGGATATCCGCCGCCGAGTCCACATCGCTCAGGTGCGGACAGCCCTCAATGCGGCACACATCCCCGCTGAGCAGCGTGGCGGCCAGAATGGGCAGTACGCTGTTTTTCGCGCCCTGCACCGCTACCTCGCCCCGCAGCGGCGTGCCGCCCTCTATGGTGATATACCTCATGTGCCCTCCCTTTCCCGTCCATCCAACAGCTATGCCATTGTATGAACGGACAGGGGAGAGGGGTGACTCCCTTACTTCCGCACCAGCGCCATGACCGTGTCGTAGATACGCGCCGTGGCGTCGGGGATACCCAGCTCCTTCATGGCCCGGGCCATGGAGATGCGCTTTTCGTTATCGGAGAGAATGGCCTCCACGGCCTTGTACAGCCCGCCGCCGGAACTCTCCGGCTCGGTGATGACCACCGCGCCGCCGTGCTTTTCCAGCAGCCGCGCGTTCTTCTCCTGATGGTTGTTGGTGACGTAGGGTGACGGCACCATCACCGTGGGCTTGCCCAGCGCCGTCAGCTCACTGATGGTGGAGGCCCCGGCGCGGCACAGCACCACGTCCGCCGCCGCCATCACCACGTCCATGTCATAGATGTACTGCCGCACGTCCAACCGGTCGGACTTGGGCAGTCCCAGCTCCCGCAGCTTCTGCTCCATGGCCTCCCAGCCGCCCTTGCCCACCGCGTGGATGTGGCGGAAGGGATAGCCCTCTGCGTCCTCCCGGCGGAAGAAGTCCACCATGCACTCGTTCATGTGGCTGGCGCCCAGGCTTCCCCAAAAGGATACCACAAGGGGTGCCTCGTCGTCAAAGCCCAGCTTTTTCCGGGCCTCCTCCCGGCTCAGCCGGAAGAAATCCCCCCGCACCGGCGTCCCGGTGACGGCGATGCGCTCCGGGTGCTTGTAGTGCTGCCGGCAGTCCTCAAAGCCCACCATGATGACGTCGGCGTAGTTCTCCAGCATCTTCGTGGTCAGCCCCGGCACCATGTTGCTCTCATGCACCGCCGTGGGGATGCCCGCCCTGGCCGCCGCCTTCACCATGGGATAGCTGGCATAGCCGCCGGTGCCCACCACCAGGTCGGGCCTGAAATCCCGCAGGATGGCCCGCGCCTGCCGTCCGGAGGACGCCAGCACCCGCACCGTGTGCAGGTTGTGGCGTATGCCCGCCGCGTTCAGCTTCCGCTGAAAGCTGCTGACCTCCACCGCGGCGTAGTCGTACCCCGCCTTGGCCACCAGCTCGCGCTCCATGCCCGTGGGCGTGCCCACGAACAGCACGGCCGTCTCCGGATCTTTCTCCTTCATATACCCCGCCAACGCAAGGGCAGGGTTTACGTGTCCCGCGGTGCCGCCGCAGGTAAATATCACTCTCATTCTGCTGCTCCCTGGAACCGCCGCGGCGGTCCGACCTCTATATTTTGATACGAATAGTAGTTTTCCTGCAATAAAATACGGAATGTTGTCAAATCCTGCGCTTTTATCCCGCCCGTGCCGCCGGTATCTGTCGCGATACGCTCAGCACGATGCCCATCTCCACCAGCTGCAAACACAGCGCCGTGCCGCCGTAGCTGAAGAAGGGGAGGGAGATGCCCGTGGTGGGCACGAAGCCCGACACCACGGCGATGTTCAGAAATGTCTGCAAGGCCAGATGGGTCATCACGCCCACCGTCAGCAGCGCGCCGAACCGGTCCCGGGCGTGGAGCGCGATCCAGAAGCCCCGCAGTATCAGCATGGAGAAGATCAGCATGATAACGCATGCGCCGATCAGTCCCAGCTCCTCGCAGATCACGGAAAAGATGAAGTCGTTGTACTGCTCCGGCAGGTACAGGAACTTCTGCCGTCCCTGGCCCAGTCCCACGCCCAAAAGGCCGCCCGAGCCGATGGTGATCAGGCTCTGCGCCAGCTGGTAGCCGTCGCCGTAGTAGTCCTCCCACGGGTTATGCCACATCTCGATACGGGCCGCGCCGTATCGGATGACGCCCGCCTCCGCCAGCTTCACGAACAGGAAGGCCAGTGCGCTGACGCCGCCGACGCCCACCGCCACCAGCCAGCCCTGTATGCCGCCCACGATCATCAGCACCGCGCCGGTGGCGAAGATCAGGACGGTGCCCGACAGGTGCGGCTCCAGCATCATCAGCACGCCGATGACCGCCAGCAGCGCCACATAGGGCAGGATGCCCTGCCGCCAGGTCAGCATCTTCTCCCGCTTTTTGGAGATGGTGTCAGAGAAGTAGACGATGACCGCTAACTTGGCGATCTCCGAGGGCTGGAACTGGAACACGCCCTTGATGCCCAGCCATCGGGTGGCTCTGTTGGCGGTGATGGCCAGCGGGTTGTGGGGGATAATGACCAGTATCAGCAAGAACAGCGCCAGCCCCACCAGCAGCCGTCCCGCGCCGCGCCAGCGCTGATAGTTGATCTTGCTGACGATGAACATGGACACAAGACCCAGCGCCGCGAAGGCGGCCTGCCGCTTGAAGTAGTAGGTGCCGTCCCCGGTGTCGTAATAGGCCCGGGGAAAGCTGGCGGAAAACAGCATGATCAGGCCGATGACCGTCAGCAGCAGTGTCAGGATCAGGAAGGGGAGATCCATCTGCCCGCGGGCGGCTTCCTTATGCCGGCGCTCCACCTGCCGCATCCGTTCCTGCTGGGCCTTCCGGGCGCGCTGTTCCTCCCGTGTCATAGTCTCCCTCCTTCCCTGTGAAAATAGTGCGAAGCCTTAGAAGCTGAAGCGCTGGCACACGGCCAGATAGGCGATGACGCAGCCTATGACACTGACGGCGGTGAACACCGCCACCACCTTGGTCTCCTTCCAGCCGCACATCTCGAAGTGATGGTGCAGCGGCGCCATCTTGAAGATGCGCTTGCCGTGGGTCAGTTTGAAATAGCCCACCTGGATAATGTCGCTCAGTGTCTCGCAGATATACACGATGCCCACCAGGATCAGCACCAGCGGCATATCATAGGCGAAGGCCAGCGCCGCCACGGCGCCGCCCAGAAACAGCGACCCCGTATCGCCCATGAACACCTTGGCCGGATAGTGGTTGTACAGCAGGAACCCCAGCAGACCGCCCACCAGTGCGCCGGAGAACAGCCCCAGTTGCTCGAAGCCGGGCCAGATCACCGCCATCACCAGGAAGAACAGACCCACCGGCACGGTCACACTGCTGCTCAGTCCATCCAGACCGTCCGTGATATTCACGGCGTTGACGGTGCCCACGATCACAAAGGCCGCGAACACCAGATACACGATCCACGGCAGCACGATGTGGGTGTTCCAGAAGGGAATATACAGGTTGGGGCTCAGCATCCCCTCGTACCGCATCAGGCACAGGAACGCCACCGCCGCCGCCAGCTGCAAAATAAACTTCTGCGGCGCGGTCAGGCCGGTGTTCTGGTGGTGCTTCACCTTCTGATAGTCGTCGATATATCCGATAACGCCGAATACCAGCGCGAACAGGTACACATACAGGTGTACGAAGCTGCCGGCCATCATCCGCTGCCAGCCCAACACGACGATGGTGAGGCCGATGCCGATGATGAACATCAGCCCGCCCATGGTGGGGGTGCCCTGCTTCGTCATGTGCCAGGAGGGCCCGATCTCCTTGATGGACTGTCCCGCCTTCAGCTTTACCAGCGCCGGTATCAGCAGCTTGCCTGCGATGGCGGTGACGATAAAGCATACCGCGACAGGCAGCACGATCTCCATAATTCCCATACTATCTTGCTCCTTCCCCCCGCGCCGCGCGGAGGTCTTTTCTTTATTTCTGCGTTTCCTTCAGGTGCTCGGCCACGATGACCCGTTCATCCATGGGATAGTGCTTGTGGTCGATCTCCTGGTAATCCTCGTGGCCCTTGCCGGCCAGTACGATCACGTCGCCCGGCTGGGCGTGGTCCATGGCGTAGTGAATGGCGGCCACCCGGTCGGGGATCACCGCATAGGGTGTGTCATAGCCCTTCAGTCCCACCAGAATGTCGTCGATAATGGCCTCCGGCTTCTCCGTCCGGGGGTTGTCGCTGGTGACGATGACAAAGTCTGCCAGCCTTGCGCCGATCTCACCCATCACGGGCCGCTTCGTCTTATCCCGGTCGCCGCCGCAGCCGAACAGCGCCACCACCCGCCCCTTGGCGAAGGCCTTGGCGGATTGCAGCACCTTTTCCAGCGCGTCCGGCTTGTGGGCATAGTCGTTCAGCACGGTGTAGCCCGTTCCCGGCGTAGGGATGATCTCCATCCGGCCCTTCACGCCGTGGTTCTTCGCCAGTGCGTCGGCACACTCCGCCAGCGGCACGCCCAGGTTCCAGCAGCAGGCCATGGCGTCCAGCGTGTTGTACACGGTGAACAGCGCCGGTATGCCCACGTGGACGTGGCACCATTCCGTGTCCGCCTCCGCGTCAAAATCCACACTGCCGGGCTCCAGCGCCACGTTCTTCGCCATCAGGTCCGCCTGACCGTTCACGGAGTAGGAGAACCGCCGGCGGCAGGCGGCATCGGCCATCAGCCGTTCCGCCCACGGGTCGTCGGCGTTGTAGATGCCCACGTCGCACTGCCGCATCAGCAGCGCCTTGGCGTCGCAATAGGCCTCCATGGTCTTGTGGAAGTCCAGATGGTCCCGGCTCAGGTTGGTGTAAATGCCCACCGCGAAGGGTATGCCGTACACCCGGTCCAGCATCAGTGCGTGGGAGGATACCTCCATCACCACATGGGTGCAGCCCGCGTCGGCCATCTCCCGCAGCAGCTTCTGCAGCTCGAAGGACTCCGGCGTGGTGCGCTCGGTGTGCAGCACCCGGTCGCCGATCATATTCTGTATCGTGCCGATCAGCCCCACCTTGGCCCCGGCCTTCTGTTCCAGAATGCTCTTGATGAGGTAGGTGCTGGTGGTCTTGCCGCTGGTGCCGGTGATGCCGATCATGGTCATCTCCCGTGCGGGGTGATCGAAGCGATTGCCGCCCACCACTGCCAGCGCCCGGCGGCTGTCCGCCACCCGGACGAAGGGCGCGCCGTCCTCCGGCGCGCGCTCGCACAGCACGCACGCGGCGCCCTTCTCCCGTGCCATGGGAATATATTTATGTCCGTCCGTCTCCGCGCCGGTGACGGCGATGAACAGATCGCCCGATTCCACCAGCCGCGAGTCGTACCGTACCTCCCGGATGTCGCTATCCAGCTCGGCGTTTGTTTCCAGAATATCCAGCCCGTTCAACAGCTCACGCAGTTTCATCATCAACTCTCCTTTGCGTCTGTGTGTAATGGTATACACACTATTCTACCACATTTCGTCCGCGGACAAAAGGGAACCGTGTGCTCTGTTGGGCGCAAAACGTGTGGCGTCAGTCCGTCACGGACGTGTCGCCCAGCTGCACGGTGATGACCGTGCCGGCCTCCACCTCCGTACCCTCGTCGATGGACTGGCTCAGCACCCGGACGGAGCTGGACTCGCTGCCCGTGGTGCCGGAGAACCGTATCAGCAGCCCTGCCGCCGTGGCGGTGGTGTTGGCCTCTGAGGGCGTCTTGCCGATGAGATGCGGCACCACGCACTTGTCCGTGGACTTCTCCTCGCCGACGTACAGGATAACGCTGGACTTGCCGGGGATGATGGCGCCGCCGGCCGGCGTCTGGTCAGTGATGGTCTCGCCGTCGCCCACGATCTTATAGCTCAGCGCGCGGTCCTTCAGCTTCGCCTTGGCCTCCTCCACGCTCATGCCGATGACGTTGGGCACCGTGGTGTCCATGCCCAGCAGCTCCTCTGCGGAGTAGCTGGGCTCCACGCCCAGATAGGGCAGGATCTCCGCCATGACGGTGCTGGCGGTGGGTGCCACCATGTTGCCGCCGGAGACGTAGGTCCCCGTGGCGCGGCTGGGGGTGTCCATGGTGATGAGCATAATGACCTGCGGGTTGTCCGCCGGCGCGAAGCACAGGAACGACACCACCACGTCGCCGGTCTGGCCCTTATCGGCCGTGCCGGTCTTGCCGCCGATGCGGTAGCCCGCCACCTGGCCGTTCTTGCCGGTGCCGCTGGCCACCACGTATTCCAGGCACTCCCGCACCGTGGCGGAGGTCTGCTCACTGATGACCTGCCGCACCGGCGTGTCGTCGTGGCGATAGGTCACGTTCCCGTCGCTGTCGGTGATGCGCTCCACCAGATACGGCGTGTGCAGATACCCGCCGTTGACGCAGGCCGCCTGTGCCGCGATCAGCGCCAGGGGCGTCACGGTAAAGTTCTGGCCGAAAGCGTAGCAGGCCAGATCCAGCTGGGTGAAGCTGCTGTCCGCGGCAAACACGCCCACGGCCTCACCGCCCAGGTCGATGCCCGTGGTGTTCATCAGCCCGAAGGAGCGCATGTATTCATAGAACTTTTCGCTGCCGATCCGCAGCCCGTAGTTGATGAACGCCGGGTTGCAGGAGTTCCCCACCGACTGCACCAGTGTTTGCAGGCCGTGGCCGTTCTTGTTGGAGCAGTGGATGGTATAGCCGGAGATGTTGACGCTGCCGCCGCAGTTGACGGTGGTGGTCTTATCCACCACGCCCTCCTCCAGCGCCGCAGACAGCGTCAGGATCTTGAAGGTGGAGCCCGGCTCGTAGGTGTCGTTCAGCGCCTTGTTGCGCCATTGCAGCAGCTGCATATCGGCCACGGTGCTCTCCCCGCGCTCGATACGCTCCTGCAGCGTCTGGTCGCTGACGGTCAGAAAGTCGTTCAGATCGTAGTTGGGATACGACGCCATGGCCAGTATGCCGCCGGTCTTGGCGTCCATCACGATGCCGCTGGCGCCGTTGGCGGCGGAGAACTTATCCACCATGCTCTCGATGCCCTTTTCCAGATAGTACTGGATGGTGGTGTCCAGCGTCAGCGTCAGGTCGCTGCCGTTCTTGGCGGCGAAATACTGCTCATAGGTATACAGCATATCGTTCTCCGCCTGATCCTTGGAGGAGATGACCAGTCCGCTCTGTCCCTCCAGCTCCTTCTCGTAATAGGCCTCCAGCCCATACAGTCCCGTGTTCTCGTCGCCCACGAAGCCGATGACCTGCGCCGCCAGCGAGCCGTAGGGATAGTACCGCTTCGTGTCCGCCACCAGGTGTACGCCCGCGATCTTGTTCTCGTCCACATACGAGCGCACCTTGGCCGCTGTGTCCTCGTCCGCCCGCAGCTGTATGACCTCATACTGGGACTTCACGTTGTCCATCCGTTTCCGGATGGCCGAGGCGTCCTTGCCCAGGATCTCCGCCAGCCCTGCCGCCAGCGACTCCTTCGTCCAGCTGACGGGATCTTCCGTGTCGTTCACCGCGTTGTCGATCTCCAGCGGGGAGAGAATGATGGTCTCCGCGCTGGAGGAGATCGCCAGAATGTTGCCGCCGGCGTCATAGATGGTGCCCCGGTTAGCCGTCACCACCGTCCGCCGTGTCTGCTGGTTCACAGCCTTACCCTGCAATTCCTCATGCCGGGTGATCTGCAGGTCGAACAGCCGGAAAAACAGCAGCACGAACATCACGACGCCCATCAGGATCATCAGTACAAAGGATCGGGTCTGAATGATCCGGTTGGCCCGCCGTACGTTCTCGTTTTTTCGGTTGGAATTTTGGTTTTCTGCCACGATAGTGCCTCCTGTTTTGCCGTCGGACCCTGCTCCGGCGCCGCCGCGCCCTGCTGTTATAGACCAAGCAAGGAGCAAGAAGTCGCCTTCTTACTCCTCGCGCTTATACTATACTTTCCCTCAGCGGAAATATTCCAGTACATACGCCCACAGCGACTCTGCCTTTTCGGTAAAGCCGTTCAGCGCTGCCGCGCCGCCCGCGGCGTATACCTCCACGCTGTCCGCACCGGACAGGTCGATGTACTGTATCTGGCCGCTGCTGGGCTTGGACATACCCGCCGCCTCCGCCGCCGCCTTCACGGTGGCCAGATCGAAGGTGCGCTCATACGCCGTCAGCAGCGCCACGTGCTCCTCCTCCAGGGCGGAGATCTCCCGCTTGATGGAGGACACATTATCGGAAATGCCGGTCAGCTTCACATAGCACAGCATCAGCGCGATGACCATGCCCACCACCAGCACCGTTCCCAGCAGCAGAACAGGGGAGGGCCGCACCGCGGCCCGTGCCGCGGTCTGCCGCCGCTGTACCGGCTGTACCTCCGGCTGCGCCGGCCGTACCTTCTTCTGGGGGAGCTTTCCGGCCTCGTCCAGCTGCTTTTCCCGCGCCAGCGCGTCCAGATCATATGCCAGGCTGCCGTAGGTGGCGCCGTGACGATAGTTGGCCATGTAAAACTCCCTCCTTTCTCCGTCGGTTCTTTTCCGCCGATACTTTGTTGCAGCCGCTTGCCATACACAAAGTATGGCTGCACGTCTGCGCCGCGTCTCGGCGAAAAATAACTCGCCGGATGTGGTTCTTTTCCGCCGATACTTTGCTTTGCTGTTATACCTTCTCCGCCACCCGCAGCTTGGCGCTGCGTGCGCGGGGGTTGTGCGCCAATTCCTCTTCGCCGGATACGATGGGCTTCCGGCTCACCAGCTTCAGCTTCGGCTTCCTGCCGCATACGCACACCGGGAACTCCGGTGGGCAGATGCAGCCGGTGGCCAGCTCCTGCAAGGTCTTCTTGATGATCCGGTCCTCCAGCGAGTGGAAGGAGATCACCGCCAGCCGCCCGCCTGTGTTCAGATGCGCCGCGGCCGCCTCCAGCATGGGCGGCAGGGCGTCCAGTTCGCCGTTGACGGCGATGCGTATGGCCTGAAAGCTCCGCTTGGCCGGGTGCTGCTTCTCCCGCAGCGCCTGTGGCGGCATAGCGGACTTGATGATGTCCACCAACTCCAGCGTCGTCTCGATAGGCTGCTGCTCCCGGTGCTGTACGATCCGCTTGGCGATGGCCGGCGCGTAGCGCTCCTCGCCGTACTCAAACAGGATGCGCCGCAGCTCCTCATAACTCCAGCTGTTCACCACCTCCCGGGCGGTGAGATACGCCGTCCGGTCCATCCGCATATCCAGCGGCGCGTCGTGCATATAGCTGAAGCCCCGTTCCGCGTCGTCCAGCTGTGGGGAGGAAACGCCCAGGTCGAACAGCATACCGTCCGCCCCATCTATGTGCAAGTCGGCGAGAATATCGCCGATGCGGTCAAAATTGCTGTGGACCAGCGTTACCCGGTCCCCGTAGTCCGCCAGACGCTCCTGCGCGGCGGCAATGGCCGTCTCATCCCGGTCGATGCCGATGAGCCGTCCGGTGGTCAGCCGTTTTACGATCTCCAGCGAGTGACCCGCCCGGCCCAGCGTGCCGTCCACATAGATGCCGTCGGGCTTGATGGCCAGCGCGTCCAGACACTCGTGCAGCAGCACCGGCACATGGCCGTAGTCCTTCTCCTGCGTCACGGTGCTCACAGGCCCATCTCCGCCATGGCGCTCTCCAGCTCGCCGGAGGCAAAGGCTTCGTTCTCCACGGCGGCCCAGCGCTCAGCGTCCCAGATCTCCGCCCGGTCAAAGCTGCCGATGACCACGACCTCCCTGGTCAGTCCCGCATACTCCCGCAGCTTGGCGGGGATGAGGATGCGTCCCTGGCCGTCCGGCTCGCAGTCCGCCGCGTAGGCGAACAGCGCCCGCAGCTTTTTCACCTCGTTGTAGGACAGGGCTTTCAGCTTGTCCATAAACGCCGCCCAGCTCTCGTCGGAGTACACCGACAGGCAGCGGTCCTGCCCCACGGTGATGTGGAACGTCTGGCCCAGCTCCTTCCGCAGCGCGGCGGGAATAAAGAGGCGCCCCTTGGCGTCGATCGTGTGTGCATACTGACCGGTCATGGGTCCGCCTCCTTCCGAAAAAAATAGTCCCCGGTGGAAAACCGTGGGAACATCCCCCACAAATATGGATATTGCCCCCACAATTCACCACTAACGAGGTTAGTATACATAATCCCTGGCAAAATTGCAAGGGAAAATTATGTCTACCGCCACGGCAAAAGCCAGATATTCCGCCGGTTTTCTACCAGATTTTACCACTTTTTAAAACGTTTGTTCGATGAACATAAGCGGAAAACTCCGGCGGGCACAAGATTTTGTGCCCGCCGGAGCCTGTTAACACAAGATGAGGATTTCTTGTGGAAATCGCAGAAAAATTTACGTGGATTTTATAGATTTTCCACAAAGTCTATAACTGCCGCCGGATACCGCGGCGGCAGCGGCGTTTGCCGCCGGTCGGGATCGGCCTCGCTTTCCGTCCGAAAAGACGGACCGCCGCAGGCTCTGCCTGCGGCGGTCAACGTAAATACTGTGTGGGGGAGGGGAGCGCTCAGCGCTGGCCCTCGCTTTTTTCGGCGGCGGATTCGTTCAGCTGCTGGCGCTGGGCCTGCATCTGCTCCTTGCTGGCGGCCCGGAACCGCGCCCGGGACTCCTGCACCTCTGTCAGCGCGGCCTGGATGGCCTCCTCGGTGCGGCGCAGCGCGTCCTCGGTGTAGGTGTTGGCCACGTGATACAGCTCCTTGCTGCGGTCCTCGGCCCGGCGGATGATCTCGCTGCTCTTCTGGCGTGCCAGCTGCAGTGTCTCGCTCTCGGACACGATGGTGCGGGCGTCCAGCTCCGCCTGACGCAGTACCTCCTGCGCCTCCTTCTTGGCCCCGGCCACATACTCGCTGCGGGCGGCGATCAGCTCCTGGGCCTTTTTCAGCTCCAGAGGCAGCTTGGCCCGGATCTCATCCAGCAGATCCAGCGCCTCGTCCCGGACGATGATACATTTGTCAGAGCTGAAGGCCACGCTTTTTGCCTCGTCGATCATGCCGTAGAGCATATCCAACAGGCGCTGTACATCTTTCTCTTCCATAGTGCGGTCCGTTCCTTTCTTTTTGTCGGCGCCGGGAGGCTCAACCCCGCTGCCGCATCAATTCCTCGGCGACCGGCGCCGGTACATACTTTTCCAATGGCTGGTGGTAGCGGATCATCTCCCGCACCATGGTGGAGCTGAAGTGCTCATACGCCGCACTGGCGGGCAGCAGCACCGTCTCCAGCCCGGGACAGATACCGCCGTTGATGCGCGCCATCTGGGCCTCCAGCTCCCAGTCGGCGCAGTTCCGCACGCCCTTCACCAGAATGTGCGCGTCCTTGCTGCGGACAAAGTCCGCCAGCAGCCCGGACCAGTTCTCCACCTCCACGTTGGGGATGTCCGCCACGGACTGGCGGATCAGCTCCAGCCGGCGCTCCGGCGTGAACATAGGCTGCTGCTTCTGGCAGTTCACCATCACGCACACGCACACCTTGTCAAAGCACCGCGCCGCCCGGCGGATGATATCCAGGTGTCCCAGCGTGATGGGGTCAAAGCTGCCGGGGTAAATGGCGATATTCATTCCGTATCCTCATTTCCGCCGCGATGATACACCGTCAGCTTGATCTTGCCGTATCTGTACTCCCGATACAGGGCATAGGGCGCGGGCATCTCCGGCAGCACCGTATCCACCGCGCTCTCTGCTATGATTATACCATGTGCACGGCAAATGTCAAACGCTGCGATATCCGTCAGCGCCTGCTGCAAAAGCCCGCTGGCGTAGGGCGGGTCCAGAAACACGATGTCGAACTTCTCCCCGCTGCGAAGATACGGCAGCGCGTCCCCCTGCCGCACTCTGGCCCTGTCCGCCAGGCGGCACAGCGCCAGATTTTCCTGTATCAGCTTCACCGCGTCCGCCCGCCGGTCGATGAACACGCACTCCGCCGCGCCCCGGCTCAGGGCCTCGATGCCCAGCTGTCCGGTGCCGGCGAACAGGTCCAGCACCCGCCGTCCCTCGATGTCGAATTGTATGATGGAGAACAGGCTCTCCTTCACCTTGCCGGTGGTGGGCCGTGTCTCCAGCCCCTCCAGCTCCTTCAATACCCTGCCTCTGGCAGTTCCCGTGATCACGCGCATAGTCCGTTACCCCCTGGGGTCAAAATGTTCAAAGATGACCAGGTTCCCGGCCGCCTCGGCCTTTTCCATAGTCTCCCTGTCCCGCACGGTCCAGCTGGCCTCCTGCACCTTGTAGAAGCCCCGGCACAGCCGCAGGGACAGATTGCCCCGGTCCTCGAACCGATAGGCGATGAAATCCGGCCGCGTCCGCACGTTCAGCAGCAGGTTCGCCAGGATCCACCGGATGCCGCCGGGCAGATGCTGCGCGTCTCCGTGGGCGGTGAAATCCTCGCTCAGCTGTCCCCGCAGGATATCCGGCTCGTTCTGCCACAGCCACATCAGGCACCTGGGGTCGAAGGACTCCACGCAGTACGCGCCCTTGTACTTCTTCAGCACCCTGCTGGCCGCCGCGGCCAGCGCCTCGGCGTTGCCGCGCTCCGCCTTCAGCTCCACGATCAGCGGCGCCCGGTCCGTGAACAGCGGCAGCACCTCCTCCAGCAGGGGGATCCTCTGCTCCGTTCCCTCCAGCGGGTACTGGTCCAGCGCCTCCGCGGTCAGGTCCTCGATCTCCACGTCCGCGCCCGCTGTCCGCAGCAGGCTGGCATCGTGGATCACGGCCAGCTTGCCGTCCTTCATCAGGTGCACGTCCAGCTCCGCGCCGAAGCCGTTGGCCGCCGCCCGCTTGAACGCCGCCATGGAGTTCTCCGGTATACCCTTCTCCCTGTCATGCAGGCCCCGGTGGGCATACCGCCACTGCCGGAAATACGCCTGGTCCATCTTGCCCCGCCGGCACCGCAGGCACAGCAGATACAGCCAGAACAGCACCAGCAGTACAATAATGATAATTATGATCGCTTTCATCAGTCGTTTGTCAGCTCCTCCACCGTATTGTCAATAGCCCCGGCGTCCTCTGTGCCCGCCGCGGCAGTCTGCTTCGGCATCTCCCTGCTGTCGCCGTGCTTCACGAACAGCATGGTCACAAAGGCCAGCGCCGTGAACACCGCCGCGTAGGGGAACAGCACGTGCATCCCAAATTTGTCCATCAGCAGTCCCGACACCATGGGCGTGGCCACCTGCGCCGCCATGGACGCCGTGTAGTAAAAGCCTGTGTACTTGCCCACGTCGCCGCCGGAGGCCAGCTCCACCACCATGGGGAAGGAGTTGACGTTGATGGTGGCCCAGGCGATGCCCGCCAGGGCGAACATGGCGTTCATCAGTGCCGCGGGACTGTCCGCTGTCAGGAAACCGGCCACGCCGAAGGCCACGGTCAGCATCACCACGCCGGCCAGTATGGTCTTCTTCCGCCCGATCTTCCCGGCGATGAAGCCCACCGGCAGATAGGCCGCGATGGCCGCCGCCTGGGCGATGATCAGCGTCAGGTTGTAGTCCTTGTGCAGGATGTTGCTGGCGTATACCGAGTATTTGCTGGTCACGGCGTTGTAGCCGAAGAACCACAGTACGATGCTCAGCAATATCAGCAGCAGGCTCTTTACCTCGTCAGCGGACAGCTTCCGCCCCTCGTTGGGGTGATCGGTCTCCTCCGCGTCCTCAATGCCCGCGGCCACGGACTGCGCCTGCATCTCCCTTGCCCACTCCGGCTCCCGCACCGTCAGCATGAACACCACCAGCGCCGCGAGCATCAGCGCCGCGATGACGCCGAAGTACCCGGTGTAGCTCATCATGCTGTTGCTCACCGACGCCGTGGCGAACACCATGCCCAGCGCCAGCACGATAATGCCGCCGGCGCTGCCCATCAGGTTGATGACGGCGTTGGCTTTGGACCGCAGGGGCTTGGGTGTCACGTCCGGCATCAGCGCCACCGCCGGCGACCGGAACGTGGCCATGCTCAGCAGGATAATGAGCAGCAGCCCCACGAACACCACCAGCGCGCCGGGGTTGGCCGCCGCCGCGTCCCGGGCGCAGGCCTGCCGCGCCGGCACCACGTAGTTGGTGTACGCCGGATTGGTGACGGTCTTGCCCTCCGGGGTGACGGTCTGGCTGCGGATGGCGGTGAACTCCGCCTCCGTGAATTTATGCCCCAGAATAAAGCTCTCACCGCTGGGGGACAGCAGCGTGGCGTCCTTCTGCTCGTTATAGATGACCGTCAGCGCCGCCGGGTCGTCAATGGCGGACACCTTGTCCAGCCGCTTCAGCTGCGCGTTGTCCGCGAAGGACAGCGCGATCAGCGCCACCGCCGCGATCAGCGTGCCCACCACGATGAACGGCGTCCGCCGCCCTCTCGGGTGGGTGCACTTGTCAGAGATGTGCCCGAACAGCGGCAGCAGGAACAGCGCCAGCACGTTGTCCATCGCCATAATGACGCCGGACCAGGTCTGGCTCATGCCGAATTTGTTGGTCAGGATCAGCGGCACTGTGTTGTCATAGGCCTGCCAGAAGGCGCAGATCAGAAAAAAGGCAAAGCCGACCAGAATGGTGCGCTTGTAATTCAGCTTCATGGTGTCTCCTCCCACGCGCGGAATACCGCGTTGATATCGTCGTACACCCATGTGGGGCGTATGCCGTCTCTTTCAATGTCGTCCCGTGTCCCCTCGCCGGACAGCACGAAAACGCTGTCGATCCCGGCGTTCACCGCGCAGGCGATGTCCGTGTACAGCCGGTCGCCGAGCAGCACCGCCGCCTCCGGCGGGTACCCGGTCCCCTCCAGCGCCAGCCGTACCATGGCGGGCCGGGGCTTGCCGATGAACTCCGGCTCCCGTCCGGTGGCCCGGTGCAGCATCTCGCATACGCTGCCGCAGTCCGGTACGGCGCCGTACCAGGTGGGGCACACCCAGTCCGGGTTCGTGGCCAGCCAGGTGACGCCCCGGTTCAAAAGGATGCAGGCGTCCTCCAGCTTCTGAAACGTCAGCTCCCGGTCGAAGCCGCTGAGCAGGATCTCCGCGCCGTCCTCCCGGTCACAGGTGACGGGTATCCCCGCCGCTGCCAGCTGATCGTAAAAGGACCGGGTGCCCTGCACGTAGCACCGGCGTCCCGGATACCGTCTCCGCAGCAGGTCAATGGCCGCGTCCACCGAGGTCAGGTAGTCCTCCCGCCCGGTGGCGATGCCCATGCCGTTCAGCTTTTCTATATAGCCCTCCACACCTTTGGAGGAGTTGTTGGTCAAAAACAGATACCGTCCGCCCTTCTCCCGTATGCGGGAGAGAAAGGCCGTTACCCCGTCGAACAGCCGGTCGTCCAGATAGATGGTCCCGTCCATGTCCAGCAGAAACAGCCGCTTATCCTGTAAACGTCCCAAGGAGCGCCCTCCTTTTCAGATACATACCATAAAAGACAGAATACCACACGTTTGCCGCGATGGCAACAAAAACCCCGTCACACCACCTGAAAAATAAAGAATTTCAGATAGTTCGTCTCCTCCACGCCCCACAGGATGGGGTGGTCGGCGCACTGCTGCCGCGCTTCGATCTGCCGCAGCTGCACCCCCGCGTCCCGGGCGGCGTCCCGCAGCATCTTGATGAACAGCGCCTCCGACGCGAAGTGGCTGCACGAGCACGTGGCCAGATATCCGCCCCGGGGCAGCAGCTTCATGGCCCGGTAGTTGATCTCCTTGTACCCGGTCATGGCGTTGTGTATGGTCCTGCGGCTCTTGGTGAAGGCCGGCGGGTCCAGTATGATGAAGTCGTATTTCCGCGGCTGCTCCGCCAGCTGCGGCAGCAGGTCGAACACGTTGGCGCACACGCAGTCCATCACGCCGTCCAGCCCGTTTTTCCGCGCGTTCTCCGCCGCGCAGTCCACGGCGAACTGCGACACGTCCACGGCGGTCACGTGCTTCGCCCCGCCCTTTGCGGCGTTCAGGGCGAAGGAGCCGGTGTGGGTGAAGCAGTCCAGCACCGTCTTTCCCTTCGCCAGCTTTGCCACCGCCAGCCGGTTGTACTTCTGGTCCAGGAAGAACCCGGTCTTCTGCCCGTTCTCAAAGTCCACCGTGTACCGTATGCCGTTCTCCGTGATGTCCTCGGCGGTGCCCTCCGGCGCGGCCTCGCCGGGCAGCACCAGCCAGCCCTTGCCCTGCGCCATGCCCTCCAGCGTCCGAAGGGCGGCGTCGTTGCGCTCGTACACGCCCCGGATGACCTGCCCGTCCTCCCGCAGGATGCGTACCAACAGCGGCAGCACCCGTTCCTTGATACGCTCCATGCCCAGGCTCAGTACCTGGGCCACCAGCACGCGCTCGAACCGGTCCACCGTCAGCCCCGGAAAGCCGTCCGCCTCCCCGAAGATGATGCGGCAGCACCGGCTGTCCGTCTCGCCCATCACCGTTTTGCGGTAGTCCCAGGCGTAGCGCAGCCGCCGTTCCCAGAAGGCGTCGCCCGCCGGGTCGTCGTTGGCGTTCCGCGTCACCAGCCGCACCCGTATTTTGGACGCGCTGTTGCAGAACCCGCAGCCCAGCCAACTGCCCTTTTTCGACACCACATCCACCAGGCTGCCGTCCTCCGGCGTGCCGCTGACCGACACCACCTCGCCCTCATAGACCCACGGGTGCCCGTCCACGATGGCGCGCTCCCCCTTGGGGGTGATGGTGACGATGGGATACGGTCTGGCAGCTTTCATGGCGGTTACTCCTTTTGTACAGGAAAATTTCTCCTAAGTATAGCACAAAGACAAGCATATTTCCATACGATGTATAAATAAAGTATCGCTGAAGTACAGACAAAGTATAGTAAAACGCACAGAACAAGTATAGGAGGAACTGTCATGCCGCGTATCTTTTTAAGTCCATCTACCCAGGAATATAACCCATATATCACCGGAAACGGCTCAGAAGAGTACTTTATGAACCTGATCGCCGATGCCATGGAGCCCTATCTTTTGGCCAACACCATCCGTTTTACCCGCAACACCCCCGACATGACCGCCGCCAGCTCCATCCGCCTGGCAAATTCTGGAAGTTACGATTTTTATTTGGCGCTTCACTCCAACGGCAGCACTGATGGTACCAAGGAGGGCGCCGTCCGCGGTGTCATCGCTTTTTACTATCCCACCAGTGCTAATGGCCGCCGCGCGGCTGATATTTTTGTGAAAAATTTGAAAGACATCTATCCGTTGCCGGACAAGGTCTATGCCCGTGCCACTACCACGCTGGGCGAGGTCCGCCAGCCCTATATGCCCTCCGTACTGCTGGAGCTGGGCTACCACGACAACACCGCTGATGCCCGTTGGATCGAGGGCAATATCCAGGCCATTGCCGCCAATTTGGTGCTGTCGCTGACAGAGTACTTCGGCCTGCCTTTCGTCACACCCATAACACCCTGGCAGGGCACGGTGCAGACGCCGGGCGGAGGTCCGCTGAACCTTCGTGCGGCCCCTGGCGCCCGGGCCGAGGTAGTCACACTCTTGCCCAACGGTGCAAAGCTCACTGTCTACGGTCGCTACCAGGAATGGTATACGGTGGGGTATCAGGGCCGTCTGGGCTACGCTTACGCCGATTTCATTCAGTGACCCAACAGATACGGTGCCTTGCCTGAAAAACGACAAAAGAAAAGTTTACTTTGCCCTTGACAGTTGACCATAATATGTTTAATATAGTAAAGGATCATTATCGGGGCATAGGAGCCTTTCCGCCCCGGTTGTCATCCGGCACCATATTTTGTGCCGACGCGAAAACCCAATAACAACATAGGAGGAATGTACCATGACCACAACTGGCTGGATCGTGGCCATCCTCTCGTTCGCTGTCGCCCTCGTTCTGGGCTTTGCGGCCTGCACGCTTATCCGCCGCCGCAAGGAAAAGAACGACCAGCGCAAGATCGAAGACGCCGAGCAGGAAGCTCTGCGTATCGTCA
>ERZ1026846.253-NODE-253-length-41885-cov-8.021205_pt1 | contig 41885 bp, 22 predicted proteins | sample MGYA00380153_ERZ1026846 | MGnify/ENA primary metagenome ERZ1026846 (study PRJEB33269, sample SAMEA4719789) | human gut metagenome | biome: human-associated habitat; feature: organic feature; material: feces | place: Cameroon | collected 2013-10 ...
AGTGAGCATGCAATGCTCACAAAATCCGTCAAATCCGTCATCTCCGTGGTGCTAAGCACGTTGCGTGAGCGAAAGAATCCGTGCAATCGGTGCGATCCGTGAGCTACAATATTATTATTTAGCAGAGTTCGTATTTCCCTCTTATCTCTAAACCGACGCGAGACGGGGCTACTGAAAAATGCCCGACGCGGGACGCGTCGCCCCCATTAGTGCTTGCGTTTGGTGCTTGCGTTTTGTAGTAGAGTTTTGTAGTAGAGTTTGATGCTTGAGTTTGGTGGTTGCATTATGTGCTTGCGTCACTTGTGCTAGCGTTTGGTGCTTGCGTTTATCGCTTGAGTTTATCGCAGAATGGCGTAATTGGTCCCAATATCCCTTTTGGGGTTATGAGGTGCAATGGGTAACAAGTTGGCGGGTTGGCAACCACCGAATAGATGTCCGTTGGTGTGCCAACCCGCCAGGTTGTCTGTCAATCAGTAATTTGATATGTGTCTTTTGCTTACTTGATTACCTTCTTGCCCGTGTTGGTGATGAAGAGTCCCTTGGTGGGGTTCAACACGCGACGGCCCTGGAGGTCGTAGTAGCGCACGGCCTTTTCGCTGCCATTTGCCACGGTAGCATTGTTGATGTCTGTTACAACTGTTTTGGCTGTGAGTACGAACTTGGTGCTCCATGTGTCGCTACCAGCAGCAGATGTCCACCAGTTGAATTCGCCTGTTCCAACGTTGATAACCAAATAAGAGTTTTCTGCTTTGTGTACTGCTATCAAGTTGTAGAACCCATCGTTCTTGACAAGTTTCCAAGCCTGAGGTGCTGCGCTTGCAGCCAATGTATTTCCTGAGCGAAAGATATATGAGTCAGCATCTTTTAGCTTGATATACACCTGGCCAGCCACAGTAGCGGGTACTATTTGCCACTCGGCAGTGTTGTCAGCCTCAGACTTTGCTTTGGCATCGGCTGAGATGTAACCCGCACCTTCGAGACTTGAGATGGTAGAAAGGCTCGAGATGGTGAAAGTAGTCTCATTGTAATACCCGTCAACGGTGCAAGCTGTTTTGCCCATAGCCTCTACGGCTGCATTAAGCGCAGCTGTAGCTGCTTCATAGTCGGTAACAGATGCCTCGTAGGTAGCGATAAGAGACTTTACATTGTCAATGGCCTCTTGGCTGTACTGCCCTGCCTTGGCCGTGGCTTCGTCTGTGTATCCTTCGTTTGTGGTAGCGGCCTTGGCCTTTGCCAAGGCTTCCTGAAAAGCCTTTGCTGAAGGGTCGCCACCAGGCACAATCCAGTCGATGGGGAACACAGCGTAGTTGAGTGCATAGCCCTGTGTGCAGGCATTGTCTTCGTAGAAGATGGCGATGTCGCCGTCCTTGGTGATGTCCATCGTAGAGTAGCATGAGCTGGGAGCGCATATTACGACGGGGTGACCCCATGTCTTGCCATTGTCGAATGATGCCTTTACGGTGACGTTCTTACGAGAGCCATTGTTGATGTATGAATGGAGCAATACCTTGTTGTTGTAGTAAAGAATATCGGCGTTGCAAGCATTACCGTCGATGTCGGCATTGGTGGTTTGTGTGCCCCATGTCATACCGCCATCGGTTGAGGTGTTGAAGCCACGCTGACCGCTCCGGCGTACAGAAATCATCACTGTGCCATCGGCCAACTCTACGAGTTTTGACTCGTCGCCGCCGTTGTAAGCAGACTTGGGTGACATCTTCCAGGTTTCGCCTTCATCGTCAGAATAGATGATGTACTCTTGAATGGCACCTGTAGCAAAGCGGTGGCTCATGGCAAACATGACACGGCCATTGAGCTTGGCATCCTTTTGGCGCTGGAGGCAGATACCGCGGCCAGAACCTGCAAACGAACCGAGAACCTGGCCCTGCTCATAAACGCCCTTGTAAAGTTCGTTGGTCAGTGCGCGGGCCTGTGACCATGTGTCGCCACCATCGGTTGAGGTGATGATAACGGGCACAATGCGGTTGCCATCTTCATTAGTTGAATAGAAGTAGCCCTGGCCACCAACCATCAAGGCGATGATTTTGCCGCTGGCTGTTTCGACCATGGTAACATCGCCAAAACCCTTGTGCGATCCATCTTTGCCGGCTACAAGTGCTTCGTCGGTTGCATTGCCTACTACCCACTTGTGGTCAGACCATGTTTTACCATTGTCGTCAGAGTGGCGCTCGTATACGTCGATGTGACTGGGCAAGTCGCCACCATGATTGAAGCGGTTGTCGGCCATGGTTACTACGCGGCCGTTCTTTGAGGCATTAGCACCCTTCTGATTGTGGAGTACGACCATTGAGGGGATACGCCAATAGGGTGTGCCAAGGTCGTTGGGCATGAAGGGTACGCTCTGCACCTTGTAGATGCGGGCAATGCCTTCGGGGTTGCCGTTTTCGACAGTGAATACTTTGTTGTCGCCATAAGTAAAGCTTACCAATGCAGCATCAACAGAGTCGCCTACTACGGCCTTGTCGGTGATGTCGGCAGTAACATAGAAACGTGTCGTGCCTGAGGGCATCTCAAGAGCATTGTCGAAAGCTACCTCTACTTCGTTGCCGCTAACGGTAGCAACCTGGCCAATGAGTGTGGCATTGCGCTGGCCATTGCTCACAAAGTTGGCGTTCTTTGAAGTGAACACCTTGATATTCTCAAGTCCGGCTACATTAGTAGCACCAAGGTTGAGCTTGAGGCTCTTGCCCACAACGTTGCCATTGAAACCTGCGACCTCAGTTTGGAAAGTGAGAAGCACCTGTTCCTTGCTGCCAGCTGCGTAGGTTTGGAAACCTGGAGCCACATTGATAGAGCTGAAGGTCGGAGTAGCCGTAAGGTCTGATTCAGGTATCTCGATAAGGCGCCAAGCTGAAGCCGACCCTATGCCGCCAGCCCACATTACAAGCACTGCACCGTCATTTTGCGCATGAAGGGGGTTCTTGCCATCGGGCTTGATGTTGAACACACCCTGGCCGAGCGATGTCACGGTATATTTAGTGGCAGGTGTGGCAGTTGTTTTGGTGGCACCATTTTCGTTATTGCTGTTAGGCTCGATGTATTCCTTTGTGCCATAGTTTTGCACATAGAACTGACCGTTGCCGGCATCAGTGAATGTCCAACCATAGGCGGCCGACACTACCTTGTTGCCCCACTTGGGCTGCGCCTCACTACCTGCGCTGTAAATATACTTGCCTTGGCAGTAGCCAACCGATTTGTCGGATACGATGTAATAGGTTTTGCCAGCTGCCACCTGCACCATGGCAGCGCTATAAGTAGTTTGTGCAGCTGTTACGGCATCAACCGTAGTGGCTGCCTTTATGGCATTTGTAAATGTGGTGCGCACCTCTGCAGGGTATTGGCCAGGGTTCGTGCCTTCTTCTGTTTCGTTAAGAACGCTAAGAGCCTTGGCCTGCGCTGTCTCTAATTCGGTAAGCGATACCGCCTCGAAGCGGTATTTACAACCTGCATCTTCCTTGTTCGTACCACTACCCCAGTTGTAGAGGTAGTAGTTAGGACCGTCCTGGCTTGTGTTGAACTGCACGTTACCACTTGTGATGGTATAGGTATCGTCACTGAGATCTGTAATAGTCCAATCGCCAGCCCCGCTCTTAACAGGTGCAAAAGCTGTGTTATTATTGGGCTTTACCGTTGACGATGGCGAGATATACTCACCCGACATGTTAACAATTTTGTAGGTACCATCGGTACTGCCTGCCTCAAGGCGCCACAATTGGCTGGCCGAGTAGGGTTTCTCGAATGTTGTGGTGTTCTGCATGGCCACCCCGACGCCCTTCGATATGAGAGAGAGGTTACTACGGTTGGGGGTGTAAATGCGGAACCACTTGGGATTTTCGGCAGTAGATGTCACAATCTTGTCTGCCCATGCCTGCGACGTGCCCAGCCCAAAGAGGGTCAGTGCGGCCAACAAGCCATTGAAGTAGTTTCTTTTCATTTAATTGATAGGTATTATTGATTTGTATATGTTACTGTTGTGATGTACGCGTTAGCAGAATTTTGTTTGCTAATTCCGCCAACGTGTTACTTGCTTGTCAACTTGTTAACCCGTTAGCCAAGAATTTCGCCAACGGGTTGCCAACATTATTTGCCTTCCTTTTTACCACCCAGTATGGCGGTGGGGTCAAGTTTGGCTATGGTGTCGCGCATGGCGGTGTCGCCCTTGAGATTTTCGAGTTTGTAGTAATCCATAAATCCCATGTTGCCCTCGCGCAGGGCCTGTGCCAGGGCCTTTGGCACTTCGGCCTCGGCCTGTATCACCTCGGCACGTGCCTGCTGAGCCTTGGCCTTCATCTCCTGTTCGGTGGCCACGGCCATGGCGCGGCGTTCCTCGGCTTTGGCCTGTGCAATGTTCTTGTCGGCGTTGGCTTGGTCCATTTGGAGTGTGGCGCCAATGTTTTTGCCCACATCGATGTCGGCTATGTCTATTGACAGAATTTCGTAAGCTGTGCCGGCATCGAGGCCCTTTGAAAGCACGAGCTTTGATATAGAGTCGGGATTTTCGAGCACTTGCTCATGCGTTTCGGCCGAACCGATGCTCGACACAATGCCCTCGCCCACACGGGCCAGAATGGTGTCCTCGCCAGCACCACCTACCAGCTGGTGTATGTTGGCACGCACCGTAACGCGGGCTTTGGCTATGAGCTGAATACCGTTTTTGGCCACAGCTGCCACGGGGGGTGTGTCTATTACTTTAGGATTGACACTCGTCTGCACAGCCTCGAACACGTCGCGGCCGGCCAGGTCTATGGCGGTAGCTTTTTCAAACGAGAGGTCGATGTTGGCTTTCGATGCCGACACCAGCGCATGCACCACGCGCTGCACGTGTCCGCCCGTCATGTAGTGGGCTTCGAGGTTGTCGCGTGTCACGGTGCGCAGTCCGGCCTTGTGTGCCTCGATAAGGCTCGGCACGATGATGCCGGGCGGCACATTACGAATGCGCATCAGGAATAGCTGAATGAGCGATATCTTCACACCCGACACCTTGGCACTGAGCCACAAGAAGAAGGGCACGAAATGGAAAAAGATGCTGAGAAGTACTATGGCGCCTAACGCCACAACAGCAATCACCATAGGAGATGAGATAATCATAAGCTACAAGTATTAAGTAGATAAAGTTGAAAGTCGCTCATGGCTATTGACAATATCGCGGACTCGCTGATAAGTTAACAAGTTAATGGGAACCACGACTTTTACCATACAAAGGTATGGCTTAATAACAAAAGCGTGGAAAAGTTCCTTGGTCTTTTTCACGTTTTTGTGTTATACAACATATTATGAGAGCTAACGACTCTGTGCATCAATATATTCGAGTTCGGCGGCAAGCATGGCTATGAGCGGCATGTCGGCACCGCGGCTGCGTGCCTCGGCCAGCGGACGACGGTAAAGGTAGTACAGCTCCATGGGGCGGTGGTGGTCGCGGTCAAACTTCATGCTCGATGCAAATTGTGGCATGCGGTGTGTCATGTCCATCATTTTGTCGGCATAACTCTCGTCAATGCCCTTCACACCGCAAGCTCTGGCGGCGCCTATCACCTCGAGCATCATTTGGCGAATGATGGGTGCCATGCTCTCGTTGGCTATCAGACTGCCGGCCGAAACGGCACCCACGGCAGCGGTCATGCCGTTAAAGGGCATGTTCCACACAGCCTTTTTCCAGCGCATCTCGTCGTAGGGCATCTCCTTGGCCTTGATGCCCGAAGCTGCAAAGTCGGCCATCATCTGGGCGAGTGCCTCGTGGTTGTGGCAGTTGTAGTTGCCCACCTGCAGCAGTCCGTTGAAGGTGTGCGTAATGTGGCCAGGAGCGTTTTTGAGTGTGCAGATGTATGCTACGCCTCCCAACAGTTGTGCGCGCGGCATGGCCTTGCACAAGTCGGCCTCCAGCCCGATGCCGTTTTGTATGAGCAGCACCAGTGTGTCGGGGTGACAAATTGGGGCGAGCATTTGCGGCAGCAGGCGGTTGGCTATGCTCTTGATGGCTACTATCACCACATCGCACACTGGCATTTGCGCCGTACTGTTGTAGGCATTGATGTGGCAAAGGTGGTAACTGCCATCGCACGAATCGACCTGCAGGCCGTGCTGGCACACATGGTCGTAGTCGGAATGCAGCAAAAAGTGTACGTCGTGACCGGCTTTGGCCAACAAGCCGCCATAGTAGCCACCTATGGCACCGGTGCCTATGATTGCATATTTCATATAGTCTGGTATATACGTATCTGGTTAACGGGTTGACGGGGTACGGGTTGACAAGTAAGTATGCTATACTACTTATTATGTTGAAGTAAGATGGGTAATAAGCTTGGTAAACTTACTTGTAAACTTGTCAACTTTTCAACTTTTCAACTTTTCAGGGCGGCAGCCTCATCGGCCAGCCCCATCTTATAAACATTCGTTTCACGCAGTTCAAAGCCCAGGCTCTGATACAAGCGGTTGGCTGCCACCCGCTGCGGACGCGAGGTGAGGTTTGCCGTGGCGGCACCGTGGCGGCGGGCTTGGAACATGAGGTGGTCGAGCAACATGCGCGCGTACCCCTTGCCACGCTGGGCAGCGTCAACCACCACGTCCTCCACCCATGCTTTGTTCCCCGTGAACTGATGGCACAGGCAGAGTGTAGCCGTACCGGCCAAAGTGCCCTGCGGCGTGTAAAGCAGGTAGATGTGTGTGCGGGGCTCGTGGGCCAAAGCTGTGAATTGGGCGAGCGTTAATGGCACAAAGTTGGACGAGAGTTGGGCAAGCAGGGTGTTTACACTGTCGAGCAGCGGTGTGCTGCAGTCATCTGCCCTGAGCGGCACAATGTGGCAGCGGCGGCGCACATCGAGCAGTTGGCGTATGGTTTTGCCATAAAGGGGGTGGCACCATTCGGGAGCTATCTCGGCCAAAGGTTCGAGCACAAACAGGCGGTCGGTCATTTCGGGGTGCGGCAGTTGCAGCGACGGTGTACACACCACGTGGCTGTCGCTGGCCAGCAAATCGATGTCGATAATGCGGTCGTGATACACCCCGTCCTTGCTCTTGACGGTGCGCCCCATGTCACGCTCAATTTGCTGAGTAGCGCGCAGCACTTCGGCGGGCGTCATCGTGGTGTCTACTGCCACAGCCGTATTGACAAACAAGTTGTCTGATTCAAAACCCACGGGTGCCGTTTCGACAGGTGTGGCCTTACGCACAACCGTGCCTATGCGCTCGCCAATGAGCGCACAGGCACGGTTTATGTTTTCGTGACGATTGCCAAGATTTGTTCCGAGTGAGAGATAAAGCATTACAAGTTGTGATGTATATATATGTGTGAGCCGAGCGGTTGCCCCCTACTCCACCGAAAGTGCGTCGAACACCATTTGGGGTTCAAAGCCGCGTGTAATGGCCGCACGGGCAATCTTTTGGTTCACGGCATAAGGCATGTCGCCCTTGGTGGTGCGGCGCCGCGAGGCTATGAAGTCGGCCAATGCCTGGCGGTAGTCATCGTCGTCTATCAGAGCCAGGGCATCGTCGGTGTCGAAGTCTGATACACCCTTTTGCCGCAGCGCATAGCGTATTTTGATGCGCCCCCAATGGTCGAAGCGGAATTTATCGTTTACAAAGGCGCGCGCATAACGTGCCTCGTCAATGTAGCTTTCGGCCTCAAGGCGGCCCAAGGTCTCGTCCACCTCGTCGGGTGTAGCCCCTTTGGCCAGAAGCTTTTTGGCTATCTCGCTGCGGCAATATTCCTTTTGCGCGCAGCGGCTGGTGGCCCACTGGTAGTATTGGTTGTTATCGGCCATAACCATAAGTTACTTAATGATGCTGCGCAGCACAAACCAGGCATGGTAGCCCAGGGTGGACAACAGACCATAATGGTGCGACATGATGTGGAAACGCTCGCGCAGCGATGCCTTGTGGTTGCGTGTGGTCATGCCCTCGTTCAAGTAATCGGCGATGATGGTGTGTGCATTGACAAGCGGCAGTGCCTTGCGCGAAGCCTCACGCATGATGCGAATGCACCAGTCAAAGTCGGCCGAGAAGCGGTACTTGCGGTTGTAGTGCATACGCCGTGCCAGGTCGGTACGTGCAAAGAAAGCCTGGTGGCACACCAGCATGCCATTTTTGAACGAGCGCCAGTTGAGGTGTTCGGGCGGTGTCAGGCGCCGGCGTCGCAGGAAGTTGCCGTCGGCATCTACCAAGTTGGTGTCGCCATACACCACAGCGGGCAGTTTGGGTGCCTTGACAGCCGCCTGTGCCACGAGTTCGAGCGTGTTGGCAGCATGAAAGGTGTCGCCCGCATTAAGAAATAGTATGTAGCGCCCCGTGGCCATGTCGATGGCCTTGTTCATGGCATCATACAGCCCCTCGTCGGGTTCGCTGATGCACACTATTTCGTGGCGCACGGCAGCATGGCTGTTGCGCTCCTGATAGTGGTGCACAAGCTCAAGGGTATTGTCGTGCGAGTTGCCGTCAATAATGAGGTGCTCCACATGGGCATAGGTTTGCTGCTCCACACTTTCGATGGTTCGTTCAATAAGCGCACCGGCATTCCATGTCACGGTGGCTACGGTAATTTTAAGGCCTTCTTCTGTCGTCTGTGCCGCGGAAGGAGGCACACTGTTCTCTTCCATTTTTATGATAAGTACATTATTATTCTATTAAGTAGGTTGCTGCCGCCCTATTCCATTGCATATACCGCCGCATAAGCCTTGGCCACAGCCTTTTCGTCGTAAGCCTTCAGGGCCTTGGCGCGGGCATTGCGGCACATGGCGGCATAGCTTTGCGAATTGAGTGTTGCAGCTATGCCGTGTGCAAAGTCGAGGCTGTTGCAGTAGGCGGCCAGATAGCCGTTCACCCCCGTATCGACCATCTGCGGCACACCGCCCACATTGAATGCCACACAAGGCACGCCGCAGGCCATGGCCTCGGCTATGGTGTTGGGCAGGTTGTCCATGAGGGTGGGCATAACCAACAAGTCGCAGGCTTGGTAGAGCTGTCGCATACGCTCCTCGCTCTGTACATAGCCCATGGCATACGCTGGCACAGCAAAGGCCGATTGCAAACTTTCGGCTCCATGGCCCGCCAGCACAATGGCCACCTTGTCGGCCTGGTCGGGGTGCTCCTGCATGAGCAGCGATATGGCTTCGGTCAGATAGTCTATGCCCTTGTTGGGGTCGGTCACCTTAAAGGCGGTAAACAGCAGCAAACGCTTGTCGGCGGGCAATCCGAGTGCCTCGCGCACCTCGTTGCGGGTGGGCATGCCCTCTGTGCCGGCTGGTGCATAGTAGCGTGTGTCGATGGGATTGGGTATGCAGCCCACGCGCTGCCCCTTGAGCAGTGGCGCTTGTGCGGCCAAGCCGGCCAACCACTGGCTGCACCCTATTGCGGTAAAGTGGCCCTTGGCGTAAGTGGCAGCCTTGCGGCGGTAGGTACTGGCCGACAGGTCGCCCGCCGAGGGACGGCACAACTGCGGACATTTGCCGCAACCGCTGAGCCAGCGCTGGCAGTCGGCCGCATTGTGACACACACCGGTAAAGGTCCACATGTCGTGCATGGTGACGACCACGCGCTTGCCGCTGCGCAATATCTTCTGCATATTGCGCAGCGAGAGCATGGCCTGGTTTGTCCAATGCAGATGTATGACATCGGCCTCGGCAAATGCCTTGAGCCGTGTAATGTCGTTGCCAAAGCGTGCCGTGTCTACTGCAAACAGCCCTTGGCGGCTAAAGCCGTTCTTTACGAATATCTCTAACCTTTCGAGCACGAACTTGAGTTTGCGCCACAGGGTGCGTTTAAGGCTTACCACCTCTGTGCGCTCTGCCGGCAGTGTGCGGTTCATGCACAACAAGGTGGCATCTACGCCGTTCTGGCGCAATGCTTTGAGCAGCCGCATGGAGGCTATGGCAGCCCCGCCTGCATGGTCTGAGGTGTTGATAAGCAGTACTTTCAAGGGAGTAGAGGTTAGAGGGTTAGGAGGTTAGAGGGATAAGGTTATGAGGGGATAAGGTTATGAGGTTATAAAGTAACCTTTGTGTGTTAGGCAAGGAGTTTGGAAGTTAGAGGATTATTGGGTTAAAGGGTTAAAGGGTTAAAGGGTTAAAGGGTTAGAGGGTTAGAGGGTTATTGGGTTAAAAGATTACCCTTGCTTGCCTAACTCACAAAGGTTACTTTTTAACCTTATAACCCCATAACCTCATAACCTTATACCCCCCATAACCTTCCTCTCTCACCGTCCCAGCGTGTCCTTTGCAATGACAGCTGTGGCCCCGGCGTTTTGTTTGATATAATTGTCTGCTGCCTGGCCAGCGCGTGAGAGTTCGTCCTTGTCCGAAAGGAAACGGTCCATAATGGCCGCAAAGTCAGCCGCAGAATGTATTTCGCGGCAACCACCATTGGCCAGCAAAGCCTGCGCCTCGCGGAACTTCTTGTTGTTAGGGCCTATTATTACCGGCACACCATACACCGCTGCCTCGGGCACATTGTGTATGCCCACGCCAAAACCACCGCCCACATAGGCCACGGTGGCATAACGGTAGATGCTCGACAACAAGCCATAGCAGTCTATTATCAAGCAGTCGGCCTCGGCCACACTCTTAGGCGTGGCTGTAGAGTAGCGCACATACGGCCGCTGCAGTTTGCTCTCAATCTGTCGCAAGTGGTCCTCGCTCACCACGTGGGGAGCCAGTACCAGGCGTAGATTGGGGTGGGTGTTGAAATAACTGATAATGATGTCCTCGTCGGGCTGCCACGAGCTGCCGGCCACGAGCACCCGCCAACAACCGGCAAAGCGCTCGACAAGGGGCAGCGGCTTGGCCGCATTGCGTATGTCTATTACGCGGTCAAAACGGGTGTCGCCCACCACCGTCACTTGGTTTACGCCTATGCCGGCAAGCAGTTGTTTCGAAGCCTCGTCCTGCACGTAAAGGTGCGTCATGCGATGCAGCACACGTGCATAGTTGCGGCCGTACCAACGAAAGAATATCTGGCCGGGCCTGAAAATGCTCGACACCGAATAAACCGGCACATGGTTGCGGTGCAATATGTCGATGTAGTTGCGCCAGAACTCATATTTTATAAAGTATGCTGCCTCGGGACGCGCCATTTTTACAAACTTTATGGCGTTGAACGGGGTGTCGAAGGGCAAGTAACATATCACATCGGCCCCAGCATAGTTCTTGCGCACCTCATAGCCCGAGGGCGAGAAAAAGGTGAGCAATATTTTGCGTTCGGGGTGCTCGCGCCGCAAGCGCTCCATGAGCGGGCGGCCCTGTTCAAACTCGCCCAGCGAGGCGGCATGAAACCACACATAGCGGCTGGTGCCTATCTGGCGGCGCAATATGCGCCAAGTGTCGCGGTGCCCGCGCATCATGGTACGCACCTTTTTGTTAAAGAGTGCGGCTATGTTGCAGCCGAGCATCATCAAGTATATTGCGAGTGAATACATCTTGTAGTAAAAAGAGTTTTGCTGTCCGTTGACACCACCAAGCGTCAACGGACCGACAAAAGATAGTTAACTGGAGCCTACAAGCAGACAAGCCTCACGCGCCCACCTGCTTCAACCAACTTGCTTAGTGCAGCGCCTCAATGGCAGCCTTCATGCGGCGCAGGGTCTCCTCCTTGCCAAGGAAAGCGGCAAGCTCATACATGTCGGGACCCTTACCAGTGCCCACAAGGCACACGCGCCAGGGGTTCCAAGGCTTTTTGCCTGTTTCGGCAGCCCAGGCATCTACCACAGCCTTCTGGCTTTCGATGCTGAAGTCGTCAAGGCCCTCAAGCAGATGGTAAAGCGCATCCATGTCGGCAGCAGCGCCTTCCTTCCAGTTCTTGCGGGTAAACTTGTCGTCGGCCGAATAGGTGGGGGCTATAAAGAAGAAGTCGCAAAGGGGCCAAAGTTCCTTGATAAAGTTAATCTTCTTCATCTTCATCATGCCCACCACAGCCTGCACACGTTCAATGGGGGCGTCGATGCCATTGGCCTTGAGTATCTGGTCAAAGGCAGGGGCGAGCACCGCGTCGTCGGTTTTGAGTATGTACTCGCGGTTGAACCACTGTCCCTTGATATAGTCGAACTTGGCACCGCTCTTCGAGCATTTTGACAGGTCGAACTGGTCGATGAGTTCCTGCATGGAGAGTATTTCCTGGTCGGTGCCGGGATTCCAGCCCAACAGGGCAAGGAAATTGATTACAGCCTCGGGCAGATAGCCGCTTTCGCGGTAACCCGACGACACATCGCCCGTTTTGGGGTCGTGCCACTCGAGCGGAAACACCGGGAAGCCCAGGCGGTCGCCGTCACGCTTGCTGAGCTTGCCCTTGCCGTCGGGCTTGAGCAACAGGGGCAGGTGGGCAAACTGGGGCATGGTGTCCTCCCAACCAAAGGCACGGTAGAGCAACACGTGCAGCGGAGCCGAGGGCAACCACTCCTCGCCACGTATCACGTGCGAAATTTCCATCAAGTGGTCGTCCACTATGTTGGCCAAGTGGTAGGTGGGCAGGTCGTCGGCACTCTTGTAGAGCACCTTGTCGTCGAGAATGTCGCTCATTATGCGCACATCGCCACGAATGATGTCCTTTACGTGCACCTCCTCACCTGGCTCTACCTTGAAGCGTACCACATACTGCTCGCCGGCGTCAATCAGGCGCTGTGTTTCCTCGGCGCCGAGCACCAGCGAGTTGCGCATCTGCATGCGGGTATGGGCATCGTACTGAAAGTTCTGCACAGCCTCGCGCTTGGCGGTCAGTTCCTCGGGGGTGTCAAAAGCTATGTAGGCCTTGCCGGCATCGAGCAGTTGCTTTACATACTTGCGGTAAATGTCGCGACGCTCGCTCTGGCGGTAGGGACCATGGTCGCCACCAAAGCTCACACCTTCGTCAAACTTGATGCCGAGCCACTTGAACGACTCTATAATATAGTCCTCGGCTCCCGGCACAAAGCGGTTGGAGTCGGTGTCCTCAATGCGGAACACCATGTCGCCGCCGTGCTGGCGCGCAAACAAATAGTTGTAAAGGGCTGTGCGCACACCGCCAATATGAAGTGGGCCCGTGGGGCTTGGTGCAAAACGCACACGTACTTTTCTTTCAGACATAGTTGTGATGATAATTACGCGTTGGCAGAATCGGGTGGTCGAACTGACGGACATGCACGGGCTTTGTCGGCCCATCAGGCCGAGGCGTGACTGGCCTTTGCCGGCTCGTCAACCCGTCAACCTGTTAACCCGTCAACCCTTAACCAATTATGCCAACGGATTGATAGTTTCGTTATTATGCCACAAAAGTACTGCTTTTTTCGCAAAAGGCCAAGTTGTGGCACAGACGCCATAACACCAAGTTTGGCCATCAAAGGATAAAGTTGTACTTTTGCAGACTGTAACCAACGCATAATCAACCAATTCACACATAATGAAGAAGTTTTTCACTCTCACTCTTCTGCTCCTGCTCACCGCCGTGACGGCCGTGCAGGCTCAGGTGAACTTCAGCGTCAAGTACAAGCGCGTGAATTCCACCACCATCGACATCATTTTTACTGGTACCGCACAGCCAGGCTGGCACATCTACTCTACCAACATTGGCGAGGGTGGACCTACCAGGGCCGAGTTTGGCGTGGACAAAATTAAGGGTGCCAAGCTCAAGGGCAGCCTTAAGGCCGGACCGGGGGCCAAAACCATGCAGGACCCCATATTCGAGATGCCTGTAACCTTCTTCGAGGGGCACGCCACCTTTACACAGCGCGTGGAACTGCTCGACAAGGACTATGAGCTGAAAGGCTACCTTAAATATGGTGCCTGCAACGACGAGAATTGTCTGCCGCCCACCAGCGTCAACGCCAAGGTGGCTGGCACCGACGGCCCCGCCCCCACTGCCGAGAGCAAGGCCGAGGAGGCTGCCGCTGCTGCCGCACAAGGCAACGCACTGACTACTGCCATCGACAGCACGGCTGCCACTGCCACCGACAGTGCTGCCGCCATGGCACAGGTGCAGCCGCTCGACAGCGCACAGACTCAGGCTCTGTGGACTCCGGTAATAAAGGAACTCAAAAACTTTGGTTCGGACACGGGCGACATGACGGGCAAGGCATGGTACTACATATTCTTCCTGGGCTTTGTAGGCGGCCTCGTGGCCTTGTTCACCCCTTGCGTATGGCCCATCATACCTATGACAGTGAGTTTCTTCCTTAAGCGCTCGGGCGACCGCCGCAAGGGTGTGCGCGATGCCATTACCTACGGCGTCAGCATTGTGGTGATATACGTGGCCCTGGGCCTTATCATCACCACCATATTCGGTGCCAATGCGCTCAACGACCTCTCCACCAACGCGGTGTTCAACATTCTGTTCTTCCTCATGCTGGTTGTGTTCGCGGCCAGTTTCTTTGGTGGATTTGAGATTACGCTGCCCAGCAAGTGGGGCGATGCTGTCGACAACAAGGCCGAAAAGACTACCGGTCTGCTCAGCATCTTCCTCATGGCCTTTACGCTGTCGCTGGTGAGTTTCTCATGCACAGGTCCCATCATAGGCTTCTTGTTGGTAGAGGTGAGCACATCAGGCGGTTCGGCCCTGGCTCCCACCATCGGCATGTTGGGTTTTGCCGTGGCACTGGCTCTGCCGTTCACACTGTTTGCCCTGTTCCCCACATGGCTCAAGAGCGCGCCCAAGAGCGGCGGCTGGCTCAACAACGTGAAGGTGGTGCTTGGTTTCCTCGAACTGGCTTTTGCCTTGAAGTTCTTCTCGGTGGCCGACTTGGCTTACGGCTGGCACTTGCTCGACCGCGAAACTTTCCTCGCACTGTGGATTGTGATATTCGCCCTATTGGGCATCTACCTGCTGGGCGCCATCAAGTTCCCGCACGACGATGAGGACGAGCGCCACACTTCGGTTCCGCGTTTCTTCCTGGCGCTCATATCACTGGCCTTTGCTGTGTACATGGTGCCGGGTTTGTGGGGCGCACCTGTCAAGGCCGTGAGTGCCTTTGCACCGCCTATGTCTACTCAGGACTTTAACCTCGACCCTGTAAAGATTGAGGCTAAATTTACCGACTACGAGGCGGGTATGGCCTACGCACGCCAAACGGGCAAGCCGGTGATGCTCGACTTTACGGGCCACGGTTGTGTTAACTGCCGCAAAATGGAGTTGGCTGTATGGCACGATGCCAAGGTGCGCGACTTGCTCACCAAGGATTATGTGCTTATTTCGCTTTATGTGGACGAGAAGGCTCCGCTGCCCGAACCCATCGAGGTGCAGGAGAACGGACAGGCTACCACGCTTCGCACCGTGGGCGACAAGTGGAGCTACTTGCAGCGCAGCAAGTTCGGTGCCAACGCGCAGCCCTTCTACGTGTTGCTCGACAACAATGGCCGTCCGCTCAACAGCTCTTACTCGTACGACGAGAACATTGACAAGTTTGTGACGTTCCTTAAAAAGGGTCTTGACAATTACAACAAGCAATAAGCACTGGCAATTTGCTAATGCAGCAATTTGCTAATGCGTTAATGGGCTGACGCCGTAGTGTTACAAATAGTAACGCTACGGCGTCAGCTCATTTATATATCTGCATATTTGCACATTAACAAGCATGGCGCGAGCACGGCGCGAGCACCAAACGCGAGCACTAAACGTGAGCACTAAACGTGAGCACCAAACGCAAGCACTTAACGCAAGCACTTAACGCGAGCACCAAACGCAAGCACTTAACGCAAGCACTAAGCGCAAGCACTAAACGCGAGCACCAAACGCAAGCACTAATGGGGGCGACGCGTCTCGCGTCGGGCTATTTTTCAGCACCCTCGTCCCTCACGCCCCCATTAGAGGTAGCGTTCTGCAAGCACGGCGCCAGCCCTTATGTATCTTATAGGCAGGGCGACCAGCCCTGCCTCAACTTATGTGAAAAACCACGGCGTCAGCCTTATGTTACTTATGTAGCTTATGTTCTTATGTCTACCGCGGTAAGCGGCACAAGGGCGAAGCCAGAAACTGCATATTTTCCCGACGCGAGACGCGTCGCCCCCATTAGAGCTAGCGTTTGGTGGTAGCGTTGGGTGCTTGAGTCTGCGAGCAAGGCGTCAGCCCTTATGTATCTTACAGGCAGGGCGACCAGCCCTGCCTCAACTTATGTAAAAAATCACGGCGTCAGCCTTATGTTACTTATGTAGCTTATGTACTTATGTCTACCGCGGTAAGCGGCACAAGGGTGAAACCAAAAACTGCATCTTGCCCGACGCGAGACGCGTCGCCCCCATTAGAGGTAGCGTTTGGTGGTAGCGTTGGGTGCTTGAGTCTGCGAGCACGGCGTCAGCACATTACCACATCAGCACATTACCACATTAACGGCGAAGCACAAAGCCCAAAAATCCCCGCTACGCCACGAGAGGGGGCATAACGGGGATTGGAGTATATATTCGGCCAAGTCGCGAAAAAGGCAAATTCAGAAAACGCGACGCAACCTATATATGCACTTTAATTAGTCGGCCAACTTAGCCTTGATGAACTCACGGTTCAAACGGGCAATGTTAGCGATAGACTCGTTCTTGGGGCATACAGCCTCGCAAGCGCGGGTGTTGGTACAGTTACCAAAACCAAGTTCGTCCATCTTGGCCACCATAGCCTTGGCACGCTTGGCTGCCTCGGGACGGCCCTGGGGCAGAAGGGCAAACTGGCTAACCTTAGAGCTTACGAAGAGCATGGCAGAGCCATTCTTACAAGCTGCTACACAAGCACCGCAACCGATGCAAGTGGCGCAGTCCATAGCCTCGTCAGCGTCCTGCTTAGGAATGAGAATGGCATTGGCATCCTGAGGTGCACCAGTGCGCACGCTGATGTAACCACCGGCAGCCTGTATCTTGTCAAAGGCCGAACGGTCAACCATGCAGTCCTTTATTACAGGGAAAGCTGCTGAACGCCAAGGCTCAACGGTGATAACGTCGCCATCGTTGAAACGACGCATGTAAAGCTGACAAGTGGTGGCACCAGCCTCAGTCTTACCGTGGGGTGTACCATTGATGTAGAGCGAGCACATACCGCAGATACCCTCGCGGCAGTCGTGGTCGAATACGAAAGGTTCCTTACCCTCCTCAACGAGCTCTTCGTTGAGAATGTCGAGCATTTCGAGGAATGATGTGTCATCGGGGATGTCGTGCATCTCGCGCGTGTCAAAGTGACCCGCATCCTTGGGGCCATTCTGCTTCCAATACTTGATTGTGAATGATATGTTCTTAGCCATGGCTTATTAATTCTTGTAGTTACGGGTTTTTACTTCGATTGCTTCGTACTTCAAGGGTTCCTCGTACTTAACGGGATCCTTGTCCTCACCCTGGTATTCCCAGCATGATACGTAGAAGCAGTTCTTGTCATCACGCTTGGCTTCGCCCTCTTCAGTCTGATGCTCTACGCGGAAGTGACCGCCGCAGCTCTCCTCGCGGTGGAGTGCGTCGATGGCGATGAGCTGACCCATGGTGATGAAGTCGTTCAAGCGGATAGCCTTGTCGAGCTCAACGTTAACACCCTCGATGTGGGGAACGAAGAGGTTGGTCTCGAACTCCTTGCGGATTTCCTTCAACTTGGCAAGAGCTGTTACGAGGCCCTCCTTTGAACGGGCCATACCAACATACTCCCACATGATGTGGCCAAGCTCCTTGTGAATGCTGTCAACCGACTTCTTACCATTGATGTTGAGCAAGTGGTTGATGTGATCCTGCACAGCCTTTTCGGCAGCCACAAATTCGGGCAGGTCGGTGCTGAAGCGGGGCACAGTGATTTGGTCGCTGAGGTAGTTCTGAATGGTGTAAGGCAACACAAAGTAACCATCGGCCAAACCCTGCATAAGGGCAGAAGCACCCAAGCGGTTGGCACCGTGGTCAGAGAAGTTACACTCACCAATGGCGAACAAACCAGGAATGTTGGTAGAGAGCTCGTAGTCAACCCAAAGACCACCCATTGTGTAGTGAATGGCGGGGTAAATCATCATCGGGTTGGTATATTCAATACCGTCGTCACCCTTGCGTACCACCTGGCCGGGCTTAACGTCGGTGATTTCTTCGTACATGTCGAAGAGGTTGCCATAACGCTGGAGCACCACGTCGATGCCCAGACGGCCGATAGCCTCAGTAAAGTCGAGGTATACGGCAAGGCCAGTGTTGTTCACACCAAAGCCGGCATCGCAACGCTCCTTGGCTGCACGCGAAGCTACGTCGCGGGGAACGAGGTTACCGAAAGCGGGGTAACGGCGTTCAAGATAGTAGTCGCGGTCGGCCTCGTCGATGTCGGTAGGCTTGATTTCGCCCTTCTGCAACTTGATGGCATCTTCCTTCTTCTTGGGCACCCAGATACGGCCATCATTACGCAGTGACTCAGACATAAGGGTGAGCTTTGACTGCTTGTCGCCGTGAACGGGGATACAAGTGGGGTGAATCTGCACGTAAGCAGGGTTGGCAAAGTAAGCACCCTTGCGGTAAGCTGCAATGGCAGCCGAGCAGTTACAACCCATGGCGTTGGTTGAAAGGAAGTAAGTGTTGCCATAACCACCAGTGGCCAATACTACTGCGTGGGCGGCAAAGCGCTCGAGCTTGCCGTTGATGAGGTTACGGGCAATGATACCGCGTGCACGGCCGTCGATGATTACAACGTCCTGCATTTCGTAGCGGCAGTAAAGCTTTACAGTGCCGGCGTGTACCTGAGCCATGAGGGCTGAGTAGGCACCGAGCAAAAGCTGCTGGCCAGTCTGACCCTTGGCATAGAAAGTACGGCTTACCTGTACACCACCGAATGAACGGTTGGCAAGCAAACCACCATATTCGCGTGCGAAAGGTACACCCTGTGCCACGCACTGGTCGATGATGTTGGCGCTCACCTCAGCCAAACGGTATACGTTGGCCTCGCGGGCACGGTAGTCACCACCCTTTACAGTATCATAGAAGAGGCGGTAAACAGAGTCACCATCGTTCTGATAGTTCTTGGCAGCATTGATACCACCCTGTGCGGCGATAGAGTGCGCACGACGGGGAGAGTCCTGAATGCAGAAGTTGAGCACCTTGAAGCCCATCTCGCCAAGTGAGGCTGCTGCCGAAGCACCGGCCAGACCTGTACCTACTACAATGATGTCGAGCTTACGCTTGTTGGCGGGGTTCACCAATTTCTGGTGAGCCTTATAGTTGGTCCATTTTTCAGCAACAGGACCTTGAGGTATTTTAGAATCTATATTAGCCATGATAGGATATTCTATTTTATAAAGTTTAAAAGTTTAGGAGTTGAAAGAGTTAAGCAAGCAGCAATAGTCATATCTATTCTTTTCGCTTCTTACCTTCCCGCTCTTCCACTTTAAAAGAATACATTATGCTGCGCAGCAAGCACCACCACAGAAGGCGAACTTGAGAGCTACTGCAAGGAAGATGAGCATGAGCACAGTAACGTAGATGTTACCGATGCAACGCCAGCGGTTGAACCAAATCTTGCCATTCCAACCGAGTGTCTGCATAGCGCTCCAGAAACCGTGTGTCATGTGGAACCAGATGGCTACAAACCAGATGATGTAGAGCACGGTGAACACAGGATTGCTGAAGGTGTAGGCTATCATGCCATAACCATCGGCAGCATCTTCTACGCCGTTAACATAAGGCATACCAGCGTTGAAGAGTTCGGCAAACATCATGTTGTACCAGAAGTTGAAGAGGTGGAGCAGCATGCCGAGCACCACGATGATGCCGAGCACGAGCATGTTCTGCGATGCCCACTCTACCTTTTCGGGCTTTGAGGTAACGGCATAGCGGTTGTTACCACGGGCCTTGCGGTTCTGCAGGGTAAGAATGATGGCATAAATAAAGTGGAGGGCTACGAGTACTGCAAGGCCGGCGGTAGCCACTACGGCATACCAGTTGGCACCCAACATCTCGCATACCCAGTTGTAACCTTCTTTTGAGAAGAGGGCTACCAAGTTCATGCAACCATGAAATGTGAGGAACAGAATAAGCGCAATGCCAGTTACTGACATGATTACCTTCCGTCCGATGGATGAGTTAGTTAACCACATAAAATGATTTGAATTAAGTTGATATTTAGATTATTAAATTTATCCTGCGCCACACGGGGTGCGGGGCGTGCCCCTTCTCCCTTGTTTTGCTGCATATCCTCATAAATGGGGAGGACACACCTTTATGCGTGCAAAATTAAAGGTTTTTATTTGTGTTTACAAGTTTTGCGGGTACAAAAAACGGGCTGTCCGTCCGTTTGGGGTGTGTACGCCATCGGAGGCTCTGTGCTACCACCCAACGCTACCTCTAATGGGGGCGACGCGTCCCGCGTCGGAAAAATGCAATGTTTATACACTAAAAGAGGCTCACAGACAGCGTAATTACACGCCTGTCTGTGAGCCTTTGCCTTAAATTCCGACGCGGGACGCGTCGCCCCCATTAGAGGTAGCGTTGGGTGTTAGCGCCACACCGGTCACAGGGTTATCAGTCTTTGTCCATGTTGCCCCACATGTCGCCTTGGGGGTTGCCCCACATGTCGTTTTGCTTCTGGCTCCAGCGCACATCGGTACTTTCGCCTTTGTTTACTTCAATTTGGGCACCACCGCTGAGGTTGAGCATGGCCTCCTCGGCATAGAGGTGTACTGCAACAGACTGGGGCTGCATATATGTCTTTTTCATATCTTGAATGTCTTTACTTGTGGTTAGTATATTATTAAGCAGGTCTGCAATATAGCCAATTCTTATCAGCTAATTTCGAGCACCGGCTCAACGGGCAACGAACTTGCTGCCATTCTGAATGTAGAGGCCTCCCTTTACTGTGCGTGTTACGCGACGGCCAGTGAGGTCGTAGATTGCTGCGTTGGCCTTGTCTGCCTTAACAACGGCGTTGATACCGGTTACATCGCCACCAAAGTTCATGGCTACAGCTTTTACACCACCTAATACTGAAGTGGGCAGGTAAGCACGGTTGGCGGGCAGAGCGTCTGAGCCACCTGCGGCATAGAAGCCTACATGATTTTGAGTTGTCACACCAAACACGAGCTTGTCGGTCAAATTTGAGAATGCTATTTCCTCAGTGGTACCCACGAGTTGGTTACCTGTCAAAGCGGCTGCAGCTGTCTTGGTATTGGCTGTGAGCACAATGTTTGCAGCCTTGCTGTCGCTCTTGATTACGACACCTGCATTGGCGGGAACAACACCCTCAACAGCTGTCATGTCGAGTGTACTCGTAGTTGCATTGTAAGCACCGCTATACAACTTGGCATCATTGGTATTGCTGCTTGCCACCTTGAAGTCGAAAGGCAGAGCCAAAGTAGCGAAAGAGGCTACAAGATTGTCGTTGGTGTTGAGGTTTACTGTAAATTCAGGTTCGAGGAAGAGGAAACAAGCACCGTTGGATTTCTTTTGCCAAACGCCAATGTTTGTGCCGCTGCTGATTCCACCAGCGTCCAAATAATTATCACCTTCACCTACTGTGCTGTGACGCAATACAAAGGCTTTTGCCTTTAATTCTTCCTTATTTGCATCTGTTATATTGTTTGGTTGCCCGATAATATCACCACCATACACCTTCCACAGATTGTCGCTTGCGGTAGCCGATGCATCGGTATATGTAGCACCATTGCCACTGGCAGCCTTCACAAGGCATTTGCCAGACTTGTTCATGATTTTGAAACCATCGAAAGGATTGCCCACCATGCGCCAGAGGTCATCTGCTATGCCATTGAGCGTGCTGTTTTGATAAGCGGCATTGGCTGCTAAGCGCACAATAGATGTGGTGTTGTTGGTAAACAATTTGCGGGCATCAGTAGATATATTACCTGTAAGGTAGCCCCATTCGGGTGTGTCGCTCTCGTTCAGAGAGAACTTGAAGGGGTAGTTGCTTATGTTAACCTCAACATTCTTTGTCGTAGCCTCCGTCACTGTGCCCTCGGGAGCAGTGGCAGTTACAAAGTCGGGCAAATTGCCTGGAGTAGGATAAGCCTTGCCCGAAATAGCTGCAACGCTGTATGTACCTACCTGTGTGCCGTTGATTGTGTAATTGTAGGTGACGTCATACGAAGTGCCGTCTAACACCTCAAAGAACTTGAACTTGGCTATTTCGCCAGCAGTGGGATTTGCGTCATAGCGCCAATATTCAAGTTTGTTACGATTGCTACTACGCTTAGTACCACCCAATGTCAGATAGCAAGTTTTGTTGTCATAAGTGCCATTAGTAAGTAGACACCAGTCGCCTTTGTCCACACGTGTCAGTTCGCCAGCAGTTGCTGACAAAGCACCGCCCTGACCATTTGAAGATGCAGGCACATATGTATTGTTACCCGTTTTCAGAGTGATAGTGTTGTTCTCGCTATTTACAGTAACTACCCATGTATAGCCGTTTTGCTCTACCATGCCACGCAGGTCATTGGTTGATGTGTAAGCATCGGTTGTGGCTTTGCCACCATCTAACGAAGCCCAAGAAAGGAATTTTGCTGTGGTATAGTCTGCATCTCCGTCTACACAGTTTTTGTCGGCTGCCACTAATATGGCATACGATTTTCCTGACACCAAATTGGCATAAGGTGTGGCTGTGGACGAATAATACTTGACTGCTGTCTGCGCCCCCGCAGTGGCAAAGAATGCCAACAGCATGCCTAAAAGAGTAATTGTCTTTTTCATTAGCTTGGTTATTTTATAGTATTACAATTATTTCTGAATGGTTCTTTACATTTGTTGCAAATCGGTTAGTCTTACCGCCACAAATGTAGCCATTAAACCTTAAATACAATCGGGGGGGTAATAAATATTGTTAAGGTTTTTCAAAAATGGCGGTTTTCATGCTTTGCTATGCGCATTATGCACAAATGTGTTGCCAGCGGGAATACACTTTATGGGCAATACACGTGCACACCTAATTGCTATGATGTAAAATGCCAAAGTGCCATTATTTCCGTCTAATGCGCTTTATGGTACAATCCTTGTGCCTCGGATTTATAACGTGCAGCGATATTTCTTGCGGCTGATGGTGTGCTATTGAGTGCACAAAGTGCAGTTGTTCTGCCATAAATATTTGTTTGGTTATTTTGCCTGCACCTTGCACTTTCGGGTGTTTTTGAACTGATATTCAAGACTTTCGGGTGTGCAGGTAGCAGTTACTTTTGCATACACACCTATCTGCACAGGTGTTTGCTTGATTGCACAAATGTTTGCATGATTGCACAGGTGCTTGATTGCACAGCGAAGTGATGTAGTATTTATGGTTGTGCCAGGGCGGCGTGAATGCATAGGGCGGTAGATTTTTCTGTTGCTCCGAAAGTCTTTTCTACCTCCCTATGCTGTAATTCGTAGCAGTGCCCGGAGAATTTCATGAGTGTAAGTGCAGACAAGTGTAGACGCGGTGTAAGATGAGTGCAGGCAGTGTAGGCAAGTGCAAGTGTAGTGCAGACGCAGTGTAAGATGAGTGTAGACTGTGCAGGCAAGTGCAGATAAGTGTATGATAAGTGCAAGCAAGTGTAGGCATTGTGCAGGTATACCTACACTGCATAACTATCTGATTATCAACTTATAAAGAAGCAAAAGTGCAAGGTGCAGGCACTTTTGCATAAATAAGATTATGGGTGGTAATACACAAACGTGCGAACGTACTCAAGCACCCAACGCTACCATCCAACGCAAGCTCTAATGGGGGCGACGCGTCTCGCGTCGGGATAGAGATAGGAGTTAAATACAAATGCAACTACTGCTAATAATAGCTGCATATTTTTCCGACGCGAGACGCGTCGCCCCCATTAGAGGTAGCGTTGGGTGATAGCGTTGGGTGATAGCGTTGGACGCTTGAAGAAACGCAAGCACTAATGGGGGCGACGCGTCCCGCGTCGGGATAGAGATAGGAGTTAAATACAAACGCAACTACTGCTAATAATAGCTGCATTTTTTTCCGACGCGAGACGCGTCGCCCCCATTAGAGCTAGCGTTGGGTGGTAGCGTTGGGGGCTTGAGCACGTTAGCATGTTTGCGTTTTACATAAATAAGGGCTGACACCTCGCGGGAGAAGTGTCAGCCCTTACTTGCTGTTGTTTGGGTGCGCGTGCGCGTTACTTAATAACGCGCTTGCCAGTGTTGGTAATGAACACGCCCTTTACGGGGTTTGCCACACGGCGGCCCATCAAGTCGTAATAGATGGTAGCCTTGCCCGGCTTGACAGCGGGAGTGGCTATAATGCCGGTAGCAGTGCCCTGCAATGCACGGAGGTAGGCGTCATAGGCCTCCTCGAGCGCGGCAATGTCATTGTCGGTGGCCTGTAGCTTTGCAGCCTCAGCTGCAGCAATGGCGTCCTTCATGGTGGCGTAGGCGTCAGAGTGCAACGCATTGGGGCAGTTGGCATCGAGGTTGTTGGGCCTCAGCATGAACTCTGCCAAGTGCCAATAGCCGCGGTTGTTGCTCGTGGCTGTGACATTGAAACGCAGATACTTGTAGCTTGCTCCCTCGGGAATGGTGAACTGCATGGTTGACTGTTGGCCGGCAGCGGCATTGGGCACTGTGACTTTTGCTATATACACTGAGTCGTTCTTTGCCTCGCTGTTGAAACCCGAGATGGTAAACTCTTTCACAAAATCGGCACTGGCACCTTTACGCTCTGTAACGTTAACCACTATGGCGTTGGCAAACTTGCCCTCGGCGGGGGCTGTCACATCAAACCAGTGCACGCCATTTTTCAAGTTGCCCTTGCTGTAGTCGGTGTGGAAATAGGTGTCAGCATTGCCGTCAATCAAATTGCTGATGGGCTGGTTGTCGCCCTGACCTGCGGTGCCACCCGAATAGCCGAACTTGCACTCCAACTGGTTGGCATCGGTTATGAGTTTGTCGCCAACAATGTATTTGGTGTTGGCCTCGACAGCTGGCTTGACAGAGTCGAGCAAGGCGCCCATCTTTTTTATGCGGTTGGCCAAAGCCCAGTCTATTTGCTGGCGCTCGAAGGTGCGGGTTGCGTCGAAGTCGTACTTGCCACCAGTGAGTGTGGGTATGTCGATGCGCTTGTACACAATGTCGTAACCGCCATTGCCGCCACCCTCTTCGTAGATGAAGGCCAAAGCGTTATCCTTTTGCCAGCTCCAAGTGCTGTAAGCCGATGAGGTGTTGCTTACAACAAAGTAGCCGTCCCAATTCTTGGCAAAGTTGGCTGGACTGGCATAGGTGTCCTTGTCGGTGAGGTCCTTGTAGAATATTGACACATAGTTGCGCCCTGAGGTGGGCAGCGACTGCAGGGCAATGAAGGTTTTCACGCCATCGACCTTGCGCACTACCGGCACTACCTGCACCTCGCCGTTGCAACCATTGTTGGCTATCAAGCCATTATTGGCAGAACTTGACAATGCCTTTTCGCCCCAGCTGCCGCTTATGCCATCGTTGCCGCTGAAGGTGTATATGTTGTAATAGCGGCCTGATACATCGCGGCTTGAGAGCAATACGCTGCCATCGGGCAGCTCCTCGGCCTTGGGCTCATCGGCTGTGTCGACAATGGGGGCGTGCTTGAGGCCACCAAGGAAGTCCCAGCTCTCGCCAAAGTCGTCGGAGTAAAGCACCCAGTTCTTTTTATTACCACCATTCTCCTGTGTTGAACCTACGCAGTAAAGGCGGTAATACTTGTCTTTCTTAATATAGCGGCTCTGGTGTATCTTGCCCGAACCTACAAAGAAACCGTTGACGGGGGTACCTGCCGCGGCCAATGGCTCGTAAATGTATTTCATATCGATGTATTCTGGTCCTGTCCATGTTTGGCCATTGTCGTCAGAATACCAACGTGCCCAACCAAGGTGTTTTTCGTCCTTGCTGAAGAAGCCGGGGAAACCAGAGCACGACACTATCATCATACGCGAACTTTCACGGTCGCCTACAATACAGGGGTCGCCATAAGCGGCCTTGTCATGTCGCCATGTGGTCATTTGCCCATCGCCCTTAAAATTGTCGGGCATCATTATCTCGCCCCAGCTCTGGCCATTGTCCTTTGATATGCGCAGGTGCAAGTCAACTCGTCCGCTGCCTATGTCGGCCTTGCTGTAACGGTAGTCGGCCACTGCCACGAGGTCGCCATTGGCGGCGGTGCCGATGGCGGGAATGCGGTAGGGCACCGCACCGCTGTTGTCGAACACGGTGTAACCTGGCAGTTCGGTGTTGGCAGTCGAGTCGGTTTCCCACGTTACTACAAAGTTTGACACATTGATGGCATTATTGGCATCGTTCATGGCAAAGGCGACCACCGATTTGTCATAAAGGCCCGTGGCCTTGATGTGTTGCACCGCACTGCTGCTGGTGAGTTTCTTGCCGTCGGGGCCCGTCACGCCACAGGGCTTGGCAGGATTAGCTGCGGTGAAGTCGAAACTGTAGCCGGTTATTACCCAACCACTTTGGGCGGTGAGGGTGTATTTGCTGTCTGACTGGCTGCCACGGTAGCACTGCATGATGCCGTTGGTGCTGTTAGCCACGCTGATGTTTCTTGCCCCGCAATCGAGCTTGATTTGCGGCGATTTCTGTGTACTTGTCCAGGCTGAGCAGAAACCACTATTGGCGTTAAGTGTACCTGTTGAAGTGTTGATGGCCAGTTTGCCCGAGGCAAAGGCTGGCTTTACCTTGCCATAAGTTACCTTGAGGTTGGTCAGAGCTATGGCTTTGTTTTCGCCACTGAGTTTGAAAGCTACTACGGTGTCGGCACTCAGTCCTTTTACCTCGACGTGTTGCCCTTCGGCTGTACTTTTTACGGCGGTGCCGCCAATGGGTGTTACCGTAACGGCACTGCTGCCTGAGGCTATGGCAAAGTCGAAACTGACGCCTGTTATGACGTAGCCTTTCTCTACAACCAGGGCATACTCGCTGTCAACACTACCACGATGGGCCACAATGGTTGTAACATTGCTGCCAGCCACATCCATGTTGTTTTGAGCCTTTTGGTTGTTGGAACAGATGAGGCGGACAACTGGCACGTTTGACCAGCCTTTGTAGTTTTGCCAGGTTGAGGCGTAAGATTTATTGGCACTGAACGCTGTAAAATGCCCTGTGGACATATTGATGCTCATCTCGCCAGTATACTCGTAGTCGGCAGCAACTGCCTCGGTCTGGCCTGCAGGGGCAGGGATCGGGGCACTGCTATGGGCTGAAGCATAAAGGCCGGAGCTGCATAGTAGTGCTGTGATTAGTAGATTTCTTTTCATGTAGTTGCAGTGTTTGTTAAGTGATTATATGTTTTTCGGCTGCAAAGTTACGCAACTTGCTCTTTTTATAACACATTCGTGATTATGTTGTATAACACATGGCAAGCTGCTTGCGCACTATGGTAATGTTGTTTGGTTAAACGCAAATATGCGAACGGACGCAAGCACTAAACGCAAGCACACAACTCAAGCACTAACGCAAGCACTAATGGGGGCGACGCGTCTCGCGTCGGAAAAAGAAGCAACTATTTATTTAGTAGAATTCATATTTTCCTCTTTTCTCTACCCCGACGCGAGACGCGTCGCCCCCATTAGAGTTTGAGTTGCGTGGTAGCGTTGGGCACTTGAGTACGTTCGCATATTGCGTTTTACCAGACTGCTATATATATATAAAAGTTGACAGGCTGGCAAGCAAGTGTGCTTGTCAACCTGTCAACTATGTTATGCGGCAGCCCCGAATGTTATCTGCGGCCGAAGAAATAGGCGCGGCGCGGCTGTGGTGCCGGCTCGGCGGGCTTGGCATTGAGCTCGGGGTAGGCTATGCGGGTGTGGTAGATGGTTTTAAGGCTCTCGGCCAACACGCGCTTGGCATCGGCTATGTCGCGGAAGGTGATGGGGCACTCGCGGAAATAGCCTGCCTGCACCTGGCTGTCGATGATGCGGTTGACCAACTCTTTGATGCTTTCCTCGGTAAACTCTTTGAGCGAGCGCGACGAGGCTTCTACCGCATCGCACATCATGAGTATGGCTTGCTCACGCGTAAAGGGGTTGGGGCCGGGATAGGTAAAGAGCTTGGCGTCGGGCTCCTCGCCCTGGTGCTTGTTCTTCCACTGAATGTAGAAGTACTTTACTTGGGAGCGGCCGTGGTGGGTGCTTATGAAGTCGCGTATGACCTTGGGCAGATGGTACTTGTCGGCCAGTTTGAGGCCCTCGGTCACGTGGCTGATGATGATTTGTGCCGAACGCTCCTCGGTAAGCTCGTCGTGGGGGTTGACGCCTGTCTGGTTCTCGGTAAAGAAGGCGGGGTTGAGCATTTTGCCTATGTCGTGATACAGGGCGCCGGTACGCACGAGCTGGGGCTTGGCACCTATTTTGTCGGCTACCTCGGCTGCCAGATTGGCCACTTGCAACGAGTGTACAAAGGTGCCTTGTGCCACTTTGGACATACGGCGCAACACGCTGTTGTTGGTGTTGGACAGCTCGACGAGTGTGACGCTCGAGGTGAAGCCGAACAGTTTTTCAATCATGTAAAGCAGCGGATAGGCAAAGAGCAGCAGCACACCGTTAACGGCATTGTACACGTACATTGAGCGGTCGAGGTGTGAGAACTCGATGCCTTGCGACAGGTCGTAGCCTAACATGATGGCGCTGCTCGTGACAAACACGGCAAGGGCCACACGCAGCAGTTGCGAGCGCTCGGTAAGGTCGCGCAGGGCGTAGATGGCGGTCATGCCCGACATGAATTGCACGACTACGAACTCATAGTTGGAGTGGAGGGCTAACGATGAGAGTATGACGGAGCACACCATGGTCATGAAGGCTGTGCGCGAGTCCATGAATATGCGCACAAATATGGGCACCATGGCATACGGCACCATGTAGACGTTGAGGAACTTTTGGTCGACCATTGCATAGGTGATGAGGGGGAATATGGCAATGAGCGACGAGAGCAGCAGTATGCTGTGCGGCGAACGCAGATATTCGCGGCGGAACAGGCGCAGGTAGAACACAAAGGCTACTATGACGCAGAGCACAAACATTACTTGTCCTGTCACTACCTGCCACATGCCCTTTGAGGGGTCGTTGCGGCGCACGGTTTCGCGTTCGAATGATTGCAGAATTTTGTACTGCTCGGCCGATATTATCTCGCCACGGTCGATGATGCGCTGTCCGCTCTGTACCATGCCCGATGCTGGCGACACGGCGGCAAGCAGGTCTTCGCGCACGGCAGAGGTTTTGGCACTGTCGATGCTGAGGTTGGGCGACAGATATTCGTTGATGTTGCAACGGGCTAATAGCTCGCGCGGAAAGTTTATGGTGTCGGCATACACTATATACTCGTAGGCCGAACGGGTGGAGTAGAGTTCGGTAATGGGGCGCGTCACGGCCTCGGTTCCCTCAACTACCCGCACACCGGGGGTGCGCTCCTTGGCCATTTGCGACAGGTCGGTCGATGGCACCATGCCGGCCTCGTAGACACCACGCAGCATTTTGTCGACATGGTTGAGGCAGTGGGCCGGCACATCGCCAAAACGGCCTGCGCGCCATGCTGTTTCGAAGGCGGCTATCTGGCGTTGCGCTATCTGTACGTCTTCGGTGTAGAAGGGCTGAAACTGTGAGAGCGCGCTGTCGCGTTCGGCCTTTACCTCGTCGGGTGTTTTGTACACGGGGAAGTCGAAGGTGGCTATCAGTGAGTTGTAGCGCCAGGGGCGCCCTTGCTCATACTCGTAGCCGAACTTGGTTTCGCGTGGCAAGAAGTATACCAACAACAGCACCACCACAATGACGGTGCCTATCAGCGTGAACGCGCCTTTTAGCTTTGACTTGGCTATGTTGCTATTATTTGGCATTGTTTTATCGTTTATGTGATGGGGGGAGGTGGGGGGATAAGGTTAGGAGGTTAGGAGGTTATGACACCCTTACTCAAGTTTCGAATTTAACAAGTGCGGGCTGAAGGCCCAATGTTCTTCATAGCCCAGGGCAAGCGAAGCGGCACCCTGGGTATCGCGTGTTGAAGCAGTCGCGCCCTGTAAGGGCAAAAGTAAAAAAGCCCTGTTACTTCTGCCCTTACAGGGCGTAACTTTTGCGCTCATATCAACCCAGGGTGCCGCTTCGCTTGCCCTGGGCTATGAAGAACATTGGGCCTTCAGCCCGCACTTGCTAAATCCGAAACTTGAAACACCCTCATAACCCACTCTTAGCGTACTCTGTCGAACGACAGGGCACCATCGCGCAAGGTGAAGGTGTCGAAAGTGAAGGTGCGACCTGCCTGGCCCAGCACGATGGGGGCCGCCTGCAAGGGCTCATTTACGTAAGCCTTGTCATAGGCCGTGCCTTGTAATTGGCCGTCGACATATACCTTCACCATGCCGTTGCGCTCGCGGCAGCACACAATGTGGTGGGCTTTGCCATCGTGCACGCTGACGGGGGTTGTGTAGGCCACATGGCCCGCTTTGAAACAAAGTTTGCCACCCTTTAGCGCCAAGCTCCATGCTTCGCCCTGGCTGGCCAACTGCACATCGGCATCGGTGGTGGTCAGCGTAAAGTCGATGCTGAAATCGCCCTTGCCCACAACTGCCTTGTGCGAGCCAAGGCGCACTGCCTCGTTCAGCGTGATGGGCTTTTCGATGCACTCGAGCACACTGTCGGGAGCAAAGTAGAACTGTGGCGACTCGGCCGCAGTGGCAGCACCTTGCCAGTTTTTCAGTCCTTTAATACGTATGCTGTATGGCTTGGTCTCGCCCAAGGTGCTGCCAAAGGTGAGGTGCAGTGTGCGGTAGTCGGCATCGGTGGTGACAGCTGTGGCAGGCTTTCCGGTACGCTTGCCGCCCGCAAGGAGTTCGAAGGTGGCCCCGTCGGTGCATACGGGCTGGTCCATCACGAGTGTGACTTCGTGCTGCTTGTTGGCCCGTGCCATGACGGGTTGCGCAGCCACCGCACTGTCGGCAGCAAAGCGCAGCACCCTTATTTCACCCGGCTTGAGCTTGATGCTGAGGGTTGAGCCATAGGCCAGCCCCTTGGCATTAGCTGCAGCGGCATAAGCCGCGGCCTCGGCCGTCTGCTGCTCGGGATTGCCCGTATACTCCATCACCAGCGAGGCACACAAGCCAGCAGCCTGTTCGGGCACTCCCACGCTCTTGTCGAGGGTGTAGGTGTAGGTTTGCTCACTATTTGAGGGGTTGCGGAACGACACGATGCCATCAGCCGCACCATTGCTGCCCTGACGCCAGCACGAGTAGCCATAGATGCCGCCCTTGAGGGGTGACTGGCCAAAGTATATGGCGTTGCGCAAGGTTTCGTAATGACGGTCTACAAAGTTGAGGGCCTCGGCGTTGATGAGCCACTTGTTGCCCTCGTTCATGAGGTTGTAGCTGTAAAGCATCTCCCAAAAGGCCGTGCCGCGGGTTGCCATCATATACAGATAGGCACGGAACTCTGCATCGGTCATGGCATTGGGGGCCACGGCACCGGTTTTGCCATACACGGGGTCGTGGTTGAAGATGTGGGCTTGCGGGAACTGCAGCTGCTGACTGTTGATAAACACCCAATAGCGGTCGTCGCGGTAGGAGAGTTGTTGGTCCATTTCGCGTTCGCGGCCGTCCACCACGGCATGCCACATGTCGCGTGAATTCTGTATCCACACCGAATTGCTCCACTGCAATATCCAGGGTGAGGGGTTGACATAGCAGGTCAGGTTAATCCACAAGTTCTGGTTGCGGCTCTTGGCATCGGCATACATGGCATCGAGGTTGCGGTACCAGCGTTCCCAGTGTTCGGTAAAGTAATAATTGCCGTTTTTGCCGCCCGTAATGTAGCGTCCGTTGGTAGATGCCTGCGGCTGTTGGGTGGCAAATCCGTCGAGTTTCCAATAGTTCACACCGTAGTCGCGCTGCTGCTTGATAAAGAAGTCGCGCAGCTTGGCCACATACACAGAGTCGCCTGTCACCACATCGTAGGTGGTGGTGCTGTAGGTGCCGTTGCCGTGTTGCTCAAGGAATTTGCCCCACTGCTGGTTGAAGTTGTAGCCGCCGCGCGGACCGAGCCATATACCAAAGCCCGAACCATAGCGGTGGGCAATGTCGCTGGCGCCCTTCAAGCCGTTGGGGAACTTTGAGTTGAACTCCCAAAATCCGGTAGTGTTGTGCGTGGTGCCCGACTCGGCGGTGCCCACCTGGTCGTAGTTGTTCCAGCCGTCGTCCACCACATACGAGTCCATGGGGCGCAGCCCGTACTGCGTGAAGCCGCGCTCCATCTCGCGGAACGAGGCATTGATGCGGTCCTCGGTGATGTCCATCATCCAGTCGTACCACGAGTTGTACTGCATGCGTGCCTTGATGGGGCGGGCTATGGTGTTGATGTATTTGAAGAAGTCGGTGCGTATGACGTTGTGGTCGGTGGCCGAACGTGTGGCGCCCGTCACATTAGGCCATGTGCGGAACTGGCCGTTGGCATTGACGCGGTGCTCGTTAAGGTCGAGCGTTTTGAGCGACTTGCCGCTGTAGTAGCGGGTGTGGTACATGCCCTGGTCGTCAATCTCGTTTTCGGCCTGCGGAAACTCTGAACCGAAGAACATGCCGTCCACATACACGGGCTGCCCCAGCGTAATGGTGTAGGCCGACATGCCGCCCTCACCGCCGGCAGCCTGCTGGCGGGTCCACTTGCTGTTGGCTGGCACCTGCTGTGTGCCAAGGTTTTCCATTTCAATGTAGTCGATGGGCAGGGCGCGGGTAGCCTCATCGGCAGCCTTTACGAGCAAGTATTTGCGCATAAAGTGGTCGTTGTCGTTCATCTCCACCACCATGTCAATGTCCCATGTCGACGTCACGCCGTCGACGGGGTTGGTATAGGCCGTTGGAGCCAGGTCGAAGGTGACGCGTTTACCATTGCCCGTGCTGGCCACATGCACACCCTTTACTTTCATGGCCGAGGCTTTCAAGCCTGTGGTGGGTGCTGCGGCAGATTTTACCACATCGGTGGTGAGGTAGAACTCGGCACAGGCACCGAATGCGCCGCCGTTGGTTGACGAGGTTTCGGTGAGCTTTACATACTTGGCTTTGTACTCCTTGTCGAGGGCCACCCAAATGGTTTGCACGCTGTTATAGTTGAACTTGCCTTTCTTTACGAGCGTCCATTTCTTTTTGTCGTTCGATATGTAGAATTCGTACCCCTTGATGTTGCCGTTCGACATGGCGCCATAGGCTCCCTGGCGCGGCAGATAGCCAAAAGCGCGGAATGCGGTGCGCTTGCCCAACGATATGATGAGGCTGTGCGGCAATTTGTCGTTGCCCTTTTGCCCGCCTGGTGTGGGGGTGGCGTACCAGGTGTGCCACATGGTGCCGTTGTCGCCATCGATGGCCAGGTTGGGGTTGCCCACTGTTGCCGACTCGTTACACCACGAGTCGGCCTCGGCCTTCCACCCCTTGCGACTGACGAGGGTGTGTTGACGGGCCTGCGGATTGAGTGCAAACTCCTCACTGCCCTGGCCAGGTGTGAAGGTGGCTCCTGCGGCACGCTTGTTTACAAGCACGCCTGGCGTAAGGCGGTTGCCGGTTATATTAAAGGTGCGCGACAAATACTGGTTCTCAATGGTCACTTGTGTGGCCGTCTGACTCACCTTTACTTGTGCCTGTGCCATACTTGGGGCATAGGCTAATAACAGAGATAATATGACAGCTTGTTTCATGAGAATATAGGGAAGGGGAGATTGGGTTAGGGGGTTAGGAGGTTAGGGGGTTAAAAGATTACCATAACTTGCCTAACACACAAAGGTTACGTCAAGGGTTAGAGGGGTTAAGGGGTTAGAGGGTTAGGGGGTTAAGGGGTTAAAAGATTACCATAACCTACCTAACACACAAAGGTTACTTTTTAACCTTATAACCTCATAACCTTATAACCCCCTCATAACCCAATAACCCCCTAACCTCCTAACCCTCTAACCTACTTAAAGAGGAAGAACTGCGGACGGCCGTAGATGCGGAAGTCCTTAACACAACCCGGCATATTGGGGTTACGCTGTTGCAGCTCAATGCCTTTGACAGTTTGAATTTCGCCAAGGTCGATAATGACACGGTGAGGGAACTCATCGGGGTCTACGCCCTTCCACTTTGAGTGCCAGTATTGACGCTTGTTTTCATCGAAGAGGTATTCAGCCGGTCCTTCGTCAGCCTGTTCTGTGCTTACATACACTACAGTCCAAGCGTCCTTAGGCAGTGGCTTGCCGTCCTCGCCGATAAGGTTGATCTCGGCCAGACAAGAGTGTTTGCCGTCGTACGAGCTTTCCACCTCAATACAGAGGTGGCGCATGGTGGCAGGTGCCTTAAAGTCGAAGTGCTGTATGCCATCAGCCTTCTGCATGGTGGCGCTTAACACACAGTCGCCATCTTCAATGATAGGTTTGCCTGCGGGCTGAACGCGACCGCCAGCCTTGGGAGCATTGTGGTCGTGGCCCAACTTGTCGAGCACGGGGTCGGCCAAACCAGCCACACCATAGTGACCAGTAGGCTCCATGTCGAACACAATCACCTCGTTGCGGCCCTTCTTTACCCACGGACCCGGCACGTAAAGCGTTTGCTGCGGACCAATTTGCCAGAACTTGCCTATGCTGCGGCCATTAACCCACACGGCGCCCTTGCCCCAACCACTCATGTCGAGGAATACGTCGCCACGCTTGTCGAGTTTGAAGGTACCGCGGTGGAAAGCCACGCCCTCCATGTCGTGGTTACCCTTTTCGGGAGCCTGGCAGCGCGGCATTTTGGTGAGCTGATAGAGCGGAAGCGGCGTGGTGGTCCAGCCCTTCAGTTCCTTGCCACAGAAATTTACGCTCTCGGTGATGCCCTTGTGGTTGTCGAGCAAGTCGGGACCATAGTTTATGCGGCCCACGTTCTCCACCAATATTTCGAGTTTGGCACCATCGGGTATGTCTACCATCATGCCCGTCTGGCTGAAACGGCGGTCGAGCGACCCTACACGCTTGCCATTGACAAAGACGATGGCATAATCGCGCAACTTGCGCAGAACGAGTCGGCCCTTGCCACCCTTTTCAACGGTAGTTTGATAGTGAATATAGCCAAAGTCCTGTCCGGCCTCTTCCATTGTGAGCGGACGTTCAGACTGCATGCTGCGTCCGAAGGCGGCACGCAGGGGCACACTGTCGAGCAGCTGCACCTGTGCAAAGGTGGCCACAGGGTTGGCAGCAGGCACATCGGGCAGCGTTTCGCCGGCGGGCAAGTGTTTCTGTATCACCTCGCGGAAAGCATAATACTTGGGTGTGGCCACACCCGACTCGCTGAGCGGTGCATCGTAGTCGTAGCTGGTGGGCTGTGGCTCATAGCCGCTACCTATGGTGTTGGCACCATTGGTATAGGCAAAGTTCGTACCACCGTGGAACATGTACATATTAACCGACACGCCATGACCGAGCATCCAGTCAATTTGCTGTGCCGGCGAGCGGTAGTCGCGGCGTGAGTGTCCTTGTCCCCACACGTCGAACCATGCGGGATAGAATTCTGCCACAAAGTAGGGGCCGCCAGGATAGAAGCGATCGATGGCGCGCTTCACTTCCTCGCCCACCGAACCATTAACTGTGGGCAGCACACCCTTCATGTAGCCGTTGGGCATTTGGCCTGCGCCGTCGCAGGTGATGAAGGGGGCATTAAAGCCGGCCTTCTCCAACATGTCGCGTATTTTGCCCATATACACGCGGTCGTTGCTGTATGAGCCATACTCGTTTTCTACCTGCACAAGCAGCACATTGCCGCCATTGCCCACGCAGTACTTGCTCACTTCCTTGCCCAGTCGCGTGATGTAGCGCTGGCAAGCGGCCAGGAAGTCGGGGTCGTCGCTGCGCCACTTCATGTGCTTGTTGTTCTGCAACCAATAGGGGAAGCCGCCGAAGTCCCATTCAGCACATACATAGGGACCAGGGCGGAGCACCACATAGAGGCCCAGTTCCTGCGCTGTGCGTATAAACTTGGCCAGGTCGGCTTCGCCGGTAAAGTCGAACTTGCCCGGCTGGCGCTCGTGAATGTTCCAGAACACGTAGGTTGATATGCAGTTAAGGCCCATGGCTTTGGCACGCAACAGTCGGTCGCGCCAGTACTCCTGTGGTATGCGCGGATAGTGCATTTCACCACACACCAGAGTGATGGGTTTGCCATCGAGCACAAATTGCCCCTTTTCTATCTTGAAATCGTGGGCAGAGACTGTACCGCAGCCAAGGGCAAGCAGTAACAGAAGGGATAAGAGTTTCTTCATATATAGGGGGTTGGAGGGTTAGGGGGGATTGGGTTAGAGGGTTAGGAGGTTAGGGGGTTAAAAAGGTGCTTTGGGTTATTGGGTTGCTTTTTTGGGGGTAGGGGGTTGTGGTTAGGGGGTTAAAAAGTCACCATCAAGAGTCAGACAAGCAGCGGTAATCTTTTAACCCCTTAACCCACTAACCCCTTAACCCCCTACCCTAACCCTCTAATCCAATTTCGGACCGAAAGACAAGTCACCGGCATCGCCAAGTCCCGGCACGATGTAAGCCTGGTCGTTAAGGATAGGGTCGACGGCCGACACCCAGAGTGTGACATCGTCGGGAAACACGCGGCACAAGTGGTCAATGCCCTCTTGTGCGGCAATGGCACAGCAAATGTGCAGTTTGGCCGGTGTGCCGTGCGTAAGGAAAGCCTTGTAAGAGAGTTCGAGCGAACCACCGGTGGCAAGCATGGGGTCCACCATCAAAAAGGTACAGCCGTCCAACTGCGGAGCGGCTATGTAGTCAACGTGTATTTTAATGTCCTCGCGCTTGCCCTCGTCACGGTGAGCGGCCACAAAGGCCGAGTCGGCTTGGTCAAACGTGTCGAGAAAACCCTCGTGAAATGCCACACCGGCACGCAGCACTGTGCCTACCACAATGCGGTCGTCGTAGGTAGGCACCTGTTTCACGCCCAGCGGTGTGGTGATGGCCTTTTCAGAGTATTGCAGCGTGCGGCTCACCTCATAGGCTGTGGCGCGGGCTATACGCTGCATGTTACGGCGAAAGAGGGTGCGGTTCTTCTGCACTTCCACATCGCGCAACTGCGCCATGTATGAGTTTATAACCGAACTCCGTTCGCCCAGGTTTATTACTTTCATTTGTTGTTACTATTATAAGTTGTGGTATTAAATAAAAGGTGGTTATTAACCGCAAATATACTGCTTTCTGCGCAATTACGCTTGCTTTCCCCACTAATATGCTTGCAAATGGCTATGAACCAATGGGCTAATATGGCAATTATCGCTGCCCGGGGAAACGTAAACTTGCGAACAGACTCAAGCGCCAAACGCTACCTCTAATGGGGGCGACGCGTCTCGCGTCGGGAAAAATGCCATGCTCACACACAGAATAAAGGCTCACAAACAGCACGAATTACACACCTGTCTGTGAACCTTTGCCTTAAATCCCTACACGCGGGACGAGTATTGAAAATGCCCGACGCGAGACGCGTCGCCCCCATTAGAGGTAGCGTTTGGCGCTTGAGTCCGTTCGCAAGTTTACGTTTCACCCTACAGCAATATATAACAATGTGCCAATATGCCAACAAGCAACGCTACGGCGTCAGCTCATTAACATATTGGCACATTGCCATATTAACTCATTAGCACATTATCCTACAACGGGAACGACATGCCAATGGCGATGTTGCTGTTGGCACGGTTGAGGGGAATGCCCTGCTTGCTCAATTTGCCAAAGAAGCGGTCGGTACCGATGGTAAAGTTGAAGTGCTTGGCGTGGAGACTGGCCACAAGACCACCCTGCACACCTGTGCTGGTAAAGCCCATGCTCAACGAGGCATCGAACCACTTAACAGGTGCCACGTTGGCCGAGAAACGACCCTGGTGGTAGCTGTGGCGACCCGCCATGCGGCTCTGATAGAGGAAACCGAAACGCAGGTTGCGATAAGCCGGCAGCGTATACTCGGCACCGAGGCTGAGGGTAGCAGCCAAGGCACGGGTGGCCGACTTCACACCATCGTCGTACACGGCAAAGGCATCGCCAAGGTCGTCGCCAAGGTCCTTAAACTGGTCGCCAAGGTCGCGGCCTTCCTGGTTGATGGGTATTTCCTCACCATAGTTACCATTGCCAAAGCCCTCAAATTCCCAATGGCCGGCCGATGAGGCGTGCTGCGCATTGCTCCAGTTTATAAAGCCCAGGTCGGTAAGGGCTGCGCTCACCGTGAGGTCTTCCATCACCTTGTAGGTAGCACCCAAGTCTACAGCCATACCAAAGCCTGCCAAACCGCCCTTAAAGTCGCCAAGCTCCTTGATGCGGTGGCGCGGCAGTTCGCCGGGCTGCACATTCTCAACAGGCTCCGTCTTGTCCGACTGCTTGAACTCGGTTTTCATAATCGAGGCCACAGCCTGCACATCGCCGCTCACCTGCCACTTGTCTTCGGCCAGCTGGAAACGCACGTCCTTGCCCGACACATCGGCATAAGCCAAACCAAAGAGGAACTTGAGCTTGCCGCCCACAGTCCATTTGTCGTCAATTTTGTGCGAGTGGCCCAAGCCCAACTCGGCATAGTTTTCGGTGCGCACACCCAGGTTGGTAATGTCGTACTCCTGGCTGCCGATGTTCTTCATAAACTCAAACAGCGTTTTGGGCAGACACAGATTGGTGTTGGAGCGCACATTGAGCTCTACCGAGTTGATGCCGCCAAAAGCCTTGAAGCCAAAGCCGAACAACTGATATTTGAGGTTAACCGAAAGGCGGTTCTTGTCCTTCAGTCCGCCGAGGAATTCACCAGCGTCCACATTGGGGTGCATAAAGGTGGTAAGGGTGTTGCCGTTCTCGCCGTAGCCCTGCCAGTCGGGCCCCATTTTATAAACAAACTTTTTCAGTCCGATGTTACCCGTTGTCCCCACGCTGAAGTCGCCCAGTGGCAGTAACGGCATCGACACATACGGCTTGTCGAGCAAGGCAGGGTTGATGTCGTGGCGTGAGGTCGAAGAGTTCATGAAGTAAGTGGTGCTCACTTCGGTCTGTGCCGCAGCAGGCAATGCCAGCATGGCGGCCAGTGAGAGTATATGACGTAGTTTCATATTGGTCAGAGTATTGTATTAGACTATGAAAGGGATTTAGTTGAAATCGGCAATCACACCCGCATGGAGCTTGATCTTGATATTGTTAAGCTTGAGGTACTGGGTAGACACCAACTTGTTGCTGCCAGTAGCGTCGGCATGTATGTTGAAACACAGTTTGTCGATGCGGCTGAGCAAGTCCTTGTCATCAAGTTTGGCAGTAATCTTAATAGGTGTCATCACCTCTGAGCCACTGCGCTGCTTCACCTCGCCATTCATGGTGTAGGTACTGCCGTCGCCCGGAGCCACATGGGCCTCGGCGGTGTTGAACTCAACAGGCACCTCATTGCCGTCCACATCTACAGCCTTCAAGCCCACGAGCAGCTCGAGCGGAATGGTGTTGTAAGCATCGGCCATCACCTCGAGTGTACCAGTGGCGCTGAGGTCCTTGAGGTCGCTGTGCATGCTCTCGGTAGAGTCGTTGTACACCACCTTCAAGCCGCGGTCAAACTCAAATGGCACAAACACGCTGTAGTCGGCATCAACATGATAGTCGCGGCCAAGCTGCACAGTGTAGTACTCCTCCTTTACGTTGATTTGATTGTTCTTAAGGTCTACCTCCAGGTAATCGGGCAGTTCGGTAATGAGGTCGCCAATGTTAGCCGTGTTCTTCACCGTGGCAGCACCGGCCTTGGCCCCTTCGGGGTCGTAGGGGGCATTGCCCTGATAGTAGTACACATAGTTGTCGCGTCCCATGTTCATCACGCTCTTGTCAAGCTTTACTACCTTGGTGGTGGCACCGTTTTCAAAGGCGCCATTCTCCTTCACTGCCGTGAGCGTACCTCTCATGTCAATGCCCACGGGCAGTGTGCTCATGTTGGCATGGAAACGTATGGTGGGGTTGGTGGCCACAATGCGCACGTCCTTGTCCTGCAGGAAGTCGGGCAGGTCGTTGCTCACGTCGATGCGCTCGTTGTCAGGGTCGATGGCCGGATTGAATATACCCGTCACCTGGCTGATGTTGAGCACATTGTTGGGCACCTTTATGTCGAGGCGCACCGAAGCCTGGTCGCCCTCGTTCATGCTGAGCTCGCGGCCAGCACGGTTTTCAAAGTACACTTGCTCGGCCGTCATTCTCACATTGAGTTCGTTGGGGGTCAGTTCTATGCCGCCATTCTCCACCTTGCCTTTATGTTCGGTTTGGTCGAGCGCCACCTTGTTGAGGTAGACTGAGCAAATTTCGGGATTGTTGCGGTTGTAGTTGTATGTGCCGCCGTTAAGAGTGTACACAAGCACATTGCCTTCTTTCAGTTCCCAGCCTGGAGCCACGTCGGTCACACCGAGGAATTTGGGCAGATAGAGGCGGATATTTTTAAGGCGTGTCACACCCAGGTTGAGTGTGGCGGGTTGATTGGCCTCGGTCAGTGTCAAGGCCACCTTCGAGCGTTGCAGGTCAATGGTCTTAACCTGCTTCACGTCGCTCACATCCGTAATTTTGAAGTCAACCTCCTGGTCACCCTCGGCGCTGCCGTGCATCTCAAAGTTGGCCGGTATGGGCAGTGTGCTGCCATGTGTTACGGGTATGCCGGCATCTCTCAGCTGCTCGTATACGTCGTTGTATTGAAGTACAGGCGTATTCATGTCGAGCTTGGTGTCGTTAAAACTGGTGGTCATGTTGTCCACCTTTACGTTGAAGTTTGAGGTGCCGTCCTTCACCAGGTAGTAAAGTCCGTTAGCCTCGGTTTTCACCGTTTCGTCTTCGTCAAGTATGTCGGCCAGTGCAATGAGGTCGGTATTGCCAAGTTTCACACCGAGTCCGTCGGTGTTAAGTTTCATGGTAAGGTCTACTTTATCGAGATCGTAGGAATCGTCAATGCAACCAGTGAACAACAGGGTTGTTCCGGCACAGAGCATTCCCGTTACCAATAGGTGCTTGAATAGTGGGTTTGCCATAATCTGTAGAGGGGTTATAGGTTTTAAGTAATGTGTTTATTGTCGCTATAAGTTCCGCAAACTAACTCGTATCATACAGGCAAGCGTATGCCTTTAGATGTAAATAAGTGTTTGCCTTATGCCACAAAGGTATGAATATTTATTGTTATTAGCACGTCTTAATCTGCTTTTTCTTAAAAATAATTTAGTTGGTGTGCATAAGTGGTCGAAAACACGGCATAGGTGGTAAAATATGGAAGTAGAGCGATGTGCATTCACGCCGTGTGCCACCGCCCGACAACCGTTGCCCAATGGCCTTTGCCCCCCTGCCGCGTCACGGCACTGGCTGTGCCGATTTCCGGTTACGGGGGAGCGGCATTTCTGTTACGGGGGAGCGGCATTCGGTTTGCTCCGACAGAAATACCGTCCTCCCGTAACAGAATACCCGCTCGCCCCATGCCGTAACCGCGCGGTGGGCACGGGGCGAAACACCCTGGTACGACCACACTGCCAACAAGGGGGCGAACGCTTTTTCCACACACCGGCTCATTCCCTCATATACTCACTATTCTATTTTCTTTTTTATTCTATAGATTAAAATTAAAGATACCTATGTTGGGTATATATGGCTGTGGAAAGTGTGCATAGTTTTTTAGCCCAAAATTTGGTCAGTAAGTTATCCCCGTTTTGCACGGGGTTACTCACATTTTTATCCACAGCCTGTGTTTGGGGCAAAATGCCTATTTATAAAGGTGGGTTGGCGGCATGGGGTGTGACTATTCCACACCCTGTTGAAAACTTTTAGGTGTACAAAAAAAGTTTGTGGAAAGTGGCCGAAAACTGTGGACTATGGTGGTGAAATACTGCGTAAAACGTTGTGAACTCGTGGATAACCATATTGGGCCATACGGCCATGCGGGGGCATAGGTTATCCCCACCCCTCTCCACAGCTTTTCCACAGTTTATGCACGGGGTTATCCACGGGGTTTTCGTAACTTTGCAGGCAAATAAATAGTGAAGTTTAGAATTTAACAAGGGCGGGCTGAAAGCCCAATGGAGCACATAGCCCAGGGCAAGCGAA
>ERZ1026846.257-NODE-257-length-41655-cov-18.180865_pt1 | contig 41655 bp, 42 predicted proteins | sample MGYA00380153_ERZ1026846 | MGnify/ENA primary metagenome ERZ1026846 (study PRJEB33269, sample SAMEA4719789) | human gut metagenome | biome: human-associated habitat; feature: organic feature; material: feces | place: Cameroon | collected 2013-10 ...
GTGGAATATATTTTAAAAGAGAATAAAAATTGCAATATGTGGTGGACCCATACACCTCCTTGCAATTTGCACGGTAAGAGGCCATACTGACGTGGACTAGACATGCAGAGGCCTCGTGGGTTAATGAAAATTAACTACGGGGCTTTTGTCCTTCAGCCACACGACAGGATAACAAACCACCTTCACGTCATGAGGCAGAAAGCCTCAAGCGCCGGGCACATCATAGCCCATATACCTGTACGCTGACCACACTCACTTTCCCTGAAAATAATCTGGTCGTTCAGCCAGTTCACGGGCAATCCATGTGATTGTTGCCTTATCACGCCGCCTCCCGGAGTTTATTCGGCACCATCCATCGCTCCATCTCACGGACGGCATGACCTGCCTCCCTTGCCGCCATACCAGCCTCTGCGATGACCTGCCAGAATGGCATATCCTGCCACTGCCAGCGTTCCATCCCGGCCAGTGACGGAAAACGCTCACCCCACTGCCAGAACAGGGTTTCCAGGTCATGCTCTGCCACCCGGTCACTCCAGCGTGCATGCCAGCTTCCGACTGTTTCCGGTGAATGAAATGCCAGTTCGATTTCAGCCTGAGCAACCAGCGACTGATACGCACGGGCTTTCTGCTCTGCCTCCCTCGCCTGCTGGCGGCTGTACTTCTGCATGACCAGCGAGGATTTATGGCGACTGCGTTCCCTGACACGAAACCGCACCGACGGGAACAAGCGTTCTGCTGCATCACCGGGAAGGGGAAGAAGGCAGACCTCGCCCTGTGTTTCAATCAGCACATCGATGGCATACAGCCACTGAAGACGGTTGCCGTGCAGTTCTTCTGCGGTCAGGGACGGCATGAAAAATCGCAGGTCAGACAGCGATATCCTGCGGCTTCCGTTCAGACAGCGGAAAAACGCCCCTGCATACGGATATTCCGCCAGCGTGTTTCCCTGATGGCGGCGTTTTTCCGTCGCCGCCACCGCCCGCCATGCGGCCTGTTGCTCTGTGCTGAGGGGAACCAGTGCCCGTGAACGTGCGCTCATACCTGACCTCCTTCAGCCGTCAAGATATGGATGATGTCGTTAACGCTGTACCCCTGCGTATCCAGTGACGCCGCCAGTGCCAGTGAATGGCTGACGGCTTCCGGTGCAAACCACCGCTGCACCTGAACCACTGCAAACGGCTCACCACCGGCATTCACCAGAACCAGCCCCCAGACCTGAGAGACATCGCCCGGTGAACATAACGCCAGGTGAAAACGTTCGTGGGCAGGAGTGAAACGGACCTGGACGGGGAAAAATCCGCCAAACTCGCTGCCGTACTCGCCGTTCATCGTCCAGTTGTCCGGCGCATCCAGTTCCCGCATCACGGCGTGTGTCAGCTCACGACGTTCATCTCTTCCGGCAGCACGAATATCTTCATATTCCTGTGCGTTCATGGTCTGCAGGACATTCAGGGTCAGTTCAGTTTTCATCACGGTATCTCCCTTGCTGCCGCTCCGTCTCCGGCGGGGCGGTGTGGTAAATGGTTTATGACTGGCGGTCAGGCGGCTTCTGCCTGGTTGTCACGGCATTCAGTGACTTCCTTCTCTGCCTGTGGACGAGGTGCACACATCCAGCCAGGCACCCAGCGGTTGTCTTTCATATGGTGCTCTGCATGTTCAGCCGCATCGCCTTTCTTCATTTTCTCCGCGTCCCGTGCTGCACCGGACAGTCCGGCCTCATTCAGGGCATCGATAATCTGCGGCTTTTTCAGGTGTCCGAAGAAGTTTGCTTTTGTCGGCTGCCACCAGTCACGCATGTGAAAGCCGATAGCGCTCTCCAGCGAGTCAAGCGGACTGCGTGACGTGTGACCATGCTCGCGAGTCCGGACACCATCCACGGAACAGGCTGTACAGAAAACCATCAGACTCATCAGGGTCTGTCCGTTAAGCGTGAAGAATGTGGTGAAATCTTTCTGCCAGCCCTCCGGCAACAGAGCCTCCAGACGGGCTTTTTCCTGCATCAGACTCAGCCACGCCTGACCTCTCTTTCCACCGGGAGCATCACTTGTCAGCCTTCTGTGATTCTCTTCAATCTGTATCCTGAACGGGTGGAGAGTGGTATTGCAGTAATCAAAAACACAACAGCACAATCGCCAGACCATCAGTGCCACTGTTTTTTCAGGTTGATGTATCAGCGCCGCCTGGACTGCCAGCGTGCGCTCTGATGACATTTTCGTCAGCAGCGGCAGACTGATTTCCTCCACGGGCACTTTCCCCTGCACCTGTTCCGCACGGTCAGCGTCGTCAGCCACATCATCCTCACTGCGCAACTGCACACCACGCTGGACACACACGTTGCCATAACGCCAGGACACCACCACACCGCTTCCGGCACGCATCTCCGGCCTCCACGCCCTGACCTTCGCCATGCAGCGCATCAGCTTCATTTCTGCTTCCAGCAGGTCGGATTCCTCACACTGGTTTTCCAGAGTGTCGTAACGTGCCATCAGTTCGTTCAGGCGTTCTTCTTCCGCCTCCGCCAGCACCGCTTCCGGCTCCGGCAGACAGCGGTATGTTCCGGCATCCTCACGGCACTCGCCGACAGGCTCCATGCGTCCGGCGCACTATTCCCAGCCTTCGGCTTCCCGAAGGTGTTCAGCGACAGCCTGGAGTTTTTCCAGCAGGGCGGCATCAAGCGCCACGCGGTCGACATAACCGTCCCCGTCATCGCTGAACAAATCGGTTCGCAGTTCGTCAGGTGAGAAGGAATCAGCCCCCACGAAGCGGAATTTACTGTTCCCCGCCACCGCCACTTCACTTTCCGTAATCAGATTGCGGATAACCCGCACTTCCGGTTTACCTCCCCATCCTGACTGGCAGGCGGCTTCAAACACCTGCACCTGACGCGCGGCGTCGTTCTCCAGCGCCAGCGCCTGACAGTGTTCGGTGGTGATGCGGTCTTCTGCCAGCGCATCGAGGATGACAGGCGCAAGGTCAGCCAGTTTCAGCATTCGCTGAACGTGGCGGGGCGAATAACCCAGCAAATCACCGATTTGTGCAGGTGTTTTGCCTTCCTGCGCCATTGCGCGGAATCCGGCAATCTGTTCGGCAGGGTGCATATCCCGACGCTGACCGTTTTCAGTCATTGATACGGCAGTCGCCAGCTCCTGCGGAATAATTTTCACGCGGACAGGCCAGTCCGCCGGAAGGATATTGCGCTCTGCCAGCATGTTGAGTGCTGCCAGTCGGCGACCGCCTGCGGCGACACCGTAACGGTCACCTGGCAGGGCATGAACAACCAGATTCTGTAACAGGCCGACACCTTTAATGGAGTCCGCCAGTTCGCTGACGGACTCCACAGAATACGGCACCGTGCGCACATTCAGTGGTGACTTAATCAGCGAGGCCAGCGGCACGCTCACTTCCACTGTCTGCGCCAGCAGGGCAGACAGTGCAGTCTCCTGCACTTTTGACGGTTTACGGCTGGATTTACGCCCCGCTTTTACCTTAAACTCTGTAACTGACATGATTATTCCCTTTATGGTTTAGTTAATGTCTGCCGGACGCGTTCCCGTCCGGCACCTCTTTTACTTAAGAATGCCGAAATCCCGGATGACATGGTTCATCCAGTACCCGGCACCGTCCTCAAAATTCCAGGTACGCCAGACCATTGCACCGTTATTACGGACAACCAGGCGAAAATGTTCTCCGTGGTCATCCTCGATAAAGACGTTCCGGTACTGTGCGGCAACGGCTTCGGCCTGTTCGCGGGTAAAAGGACCGTCAGGCAGTCCCTGAAATATTCTGAAATATTCGCTCATCCCCATCTCTCCGGTGATGCCCCGCGCAGGGCGGGCGGTTATCACAGTCAGGCCAGTCAGAACGGGATATCGTCTGAAAACCCGTAATCCTCCCCCTCCGGCGGTTGCGGCTGAGGCTCCGGCTGCGCGGCCTTACGTCCACGGCCTTTCGTTTTTGCGCCTCCTTTTTTCGTACCGGCCTCCGCCTGTGCTTCCGGCTGAGTCTGAGCACCTGCGGCACGTCCCAGCATCTGCATGGTGCCCGTGGTTTTCACAAGAATTTCGGTGACGTAACGGGTGATACCGTTATCCTCCCAGCTACGGGTACGAAGCTGGCCTTCGATGTAGACCTGCGCGCCCTTACGCAGATATTCACCTGCCACTTCCGCGAGCTTGCCGAACAGCACCACGCGATGCCATTCTGTCTGCTCCTGCATCTCCCCCGTCTGTTTGTCACGCCAGCTTTCTGACGTGGCCACCTGCAGGTTTGCCACTGCGCCCCCGTTGGGGATGTAACGGACTTCCGGATCTTTTCCCAGGCGTCCTACGAGGATGACCTTGTTAATGCCACGAACTGCCATGATGTATCTCCTTCTGTTGATGTTTTCAGCCCCCATCATCTTTTGAGTTTCGGGAGCCACGGTTTTGACGTTTTGCGGGGACCTGCCTTTGTTCCCTCCGGTATTCACCATCACCTTTTTGAGAACCTTCGCCGCAAGGGGCATCACTGCCACGACCGGAAACGACTGTCCGGGGGCAGACCGCAAAAGTTTTTGCCTGCTTCTGGGCAAAAACTTTTGCGGGATGTACATTTCACCCCTGGACTGGCGGAGACGGTTGTGGCTGTCTTTGCCCCCGGCGACAGGGGCTTAAACAGGTGAATGGCACCGGACACAACAACGGGCAGGGACCCGCCGCAACGACGTGAAGCGCGGTTTGCGAAACGGCGTTGCACCTTACATCCCGGCGTCTTTTTGCCGGGATGGCGGGAGCGCAGGCCACGGCGCGACAAGGGTGGCGCGACCGTTCCGGTCGCTGCAAACCCGGGGTTTTGCGTCAGGGATGGAAGCCCGCCAGGGCGGAGACAGCTCCGCTGGCTCCGTTCACGACAGCCCGCCCCGCCAGGGGGACGCCCGGAAAAGGCATAAGCAGGAGAACAACAAAACAGACAGTAATCAGAGCAGCAGAAAAAAGAAGAACAGTAGCAGGAACAACAACATCATCAGTAACAGGCAAATGACAGGTCTGAAAAGACAGAAGCCCACAGCAGAACGTCCGCGTAATGAAAGGGGCGGCGCGTAAGCGCGGCCCCTTTCAGCGCCACCGGCGCGCGGTCTTTTCCCGGCGCGGGCAGACGGGCATTTATCCTCCCGCCAGCCCGGAGTCATCAGGCACGCAGACGAATAATCATCGTCGGAACATCGGTATAAGCAAACGTGCCGCGTGGCAGCTCCTCGCGGACGTCAGAAAACGGTAACAGTTTCTCCTGCTGGCGCGGCCCGTTCAGACAGACGGCAACCAGCACGCCACCCGGACGCAACAGGGAAAAGGCCCTCAGGATATGCCGGATATCCTGCCCGTGGCTGAACGGCGGATTCATGATAACCCGGCTGTAATACTGCACCGGCTGCCATTCCATGAAGTCGCCACACTGAACCCTGACACCGTTAAAATTTTCCCGCAGATACCGGACCAGACCGCTGTTGATTTCCACCGCATCACACATGGCCCCCGGCGCGGTATCCCGAATCGCCCGCAGTATGGCCCCGGTGCCGGCAGAGGGTTCCAGAATGTGATCACGGTTGCTGATCTCCGCCAGCGTCACCAGGCGATCACAGACCGGGGCAGGAGTCACAAAAAGCTGAGATTCAGCCCGGATTTCAGCAACCGGCGCGGCGTTATCCAGCCTTGCGCGCATCAGCCGGATACGTTCTTTTAACTGACTGTGCATGTCATTATCTCCGTCATCCCCCGGGGATTTCACCGGGGGATATACCTTATTTCTGCGGGATTTCCGTAATTTTCATGTCGGTGATATACACATTCACCAGGCGGAAACTATTGTCCATTGTGCGGCGGTAGCGGTATGCCCCGTGGTCTTCTGCTTCTGCCACACTGCGCACGGCCTTACAGTCCCGGGGCAGGGCGGCCCACTGCGCCTTTGTCATTTCCCGGAAACCTTCTCCCGGATAGTTGACAACAGGCGGGCGCTTCGCGGCCTGTCTGGCGACGGCGGCCTCTTCTGCCGATGGTGCTTTGTAGTCCGTAATGCGATCGGGCGTCACTTTCATCGTGCCGCTGTACCCGAGGAAACTGTAATTCGGCGTTGTGACTGAACTCACCGCCCCGTTGCTTTTGTTCACACGGATGATGGTCAGCCACTCTCTCCGGCTGAAAACCTGTCCGCCCGGCTCAAAATCCTGTGTCCGGGTAACCACGCCGCCGCTTTCGTCCAGCATGGCACGCTCATAGATCAGGCGGTTCTGATAGTGGTTAACCCAACGTTGTTGATGCTGGATCTGCCGTTCATGACAGCGGATCGCAATTTCGCGGGCCTGCTCCGTGGTGATGATGTCATCATCCAGGGCCGACCATAACGATCGACTTCCTTCATACTGGCTTTTTTCTGCCGGGCGCGGATACGTATCCAGCGGGAAACAGGCGCTGATATGGTCATGACTGCTGATGAGTTTTGCCATATTCAGATCCAGCGATTCAGCCCGCCACATCGTCAGATATTTCTGCGACTGTGCGATGGTCTTTTCAGCCTTGCGCAAATCAGCTTCGATTTTTTTGATACGACGCCAGCGAACGTCCGGACGTTCTTTATACTTCGCGTGAAGCAGTGCCGACCGCGCCCGCTCTTCCCAGTATTCCGCACGTTCAAAGAGCATCACGGCGCGTTTCATGCCGTTTTCAATACGCTGTGCATCACGACGGGCGCGGCGTTCGCTGTGATGCCCCACAAGAATGGGCTGACCGGGCGGGATCATCGCGGCCAGTCTTTCAACTTCATCAAGTGCCTGTGCGGATTCACTGGCCCGCTTTCCGCTGTATCCGGTAAACCGCTCCGCCCGTGCGTCCTGACGTTCAGCGAGCGTACTGTCTTCATCCTCAATCTCTCCGGCAAGTGAGAGGAGCACGTCTTCCCGGCCCGGTGTCCAGGCTGGCGCGACAAACAGCGCCTGTTTTGGTGCCCAGCGAAAACCGGCATCATGCACTTTTTTATACGTCTCCGGGTCAAGACGTGACACGGCATACAGGCGCAGTTTGTTGTCATCCGGTGAGTAGGTCGCGCGGTACATCTGCACAGGGCTGGCGGCTTCCGGGGCGGTCATGGTGATTGCTGCTGATGTCATAAAATGTTCTCCTTCCGTCTGTTGCCGCCCCTCGCGGGGCGGCTCACCTCATCAGTTAAAAGCGCGTTTCAGTTCGAGAGTGCGGAGCACCTGCCCGAAGGCCGTGTTTTTCATGGCGGGGATGTGTACACCGCGCCCCCGGCGAAAACTCCGGGCAATGTGTCGCCCGAAGGCTTTCAGCACGGGGTCAATTTCCGGCGCGGGGATGTCTTCGCGTCTGAAACGGGGATGACGGCGGGGCTTTACAGCCGCTGCGGAAGGTGAAACAATACTTACTGTCATAAATGCATCCTTATGACTGTTGAATGGAGCCGCAGAAACTGCGCGAACAGTTTTTGCGGTGTGGATTAAGCAGGTCCCTGACCTGCTTTTTTCATATCTGCGTCTGACGTTCTCTGGTGTTTTCCTCCTTCTGTTCCTGCGTTCTCATTACCTGCCAGCCGGATGACTGACAGAACACATAAATGCGTATTGCCGGAGCCTGAAATAAATCCTGATTTTTAAAGAACATCACCCGTTGAGTTTCGGGAGCCGCGGTTTTGACGTTTCGCGGGAACCTGCTGCTGTATTCCCTGTGGTATGAACTTCACCCGTTTGAGAACCTTCGCCGCAAGGGGCATCACTGCCACGGCCTGACGCACCTGTCCGGGGCAGAACGCAAAATTTTTTACCGGGTTTTGGGTAAAAAATTTTGTGGGCTGTTCATTTACCCTGGACAGTCAGTGCGGCAGGTTGTGGCTGTCTATGCCCCCGGCGACAGGGACTCATACGGGTGTGTGGCACCCGGCAGGCAATGAGCAGGGACCCGCTGCAACGACGTGAAGCGCGGTTTGCGAAACGGCGTTGCGCCTTACATCCCGGCGGCCTTTTGCCGGGATGCCGGGAGCGCAGGCCACGGCGCGACAGAGGCGGCGCGACCGGAACGGTCGCTGCAAGCCAGGGTTTCGCGTCAGGGGTGGAAGCCCGCCAGGGCGGAGACAGCTCCGCTGGCTCCGTTCACGACAGCCCGCCCCGCCAGGGGGACGCCCGGGAAAGCCATAAACAGGAGAGGAACGGAAATAAGAAGAGGAAGAAGAAGAACAGTAACAGGCACGGTAACCACAGAAAAATAACATCAGAAAAAAACATTCCGGACACATCACAAACGGGAAGGGTAACGGGCGACGCGTCAGCGTGGCCCGCTTCCCTTCCGGCAGGCGTCAGCCTGCCAGGGGGTTTCGCGCGGGCTGACAGGCGGCCTCCACCGCCTGCCCTGTATCACCTGTGTCTGCGGCCCTGAAGGATGTACTGACCGCCCAGGAAAACCGCCTGCTGATTCGCCACAAAATCGCAGATTTCATCAACAATCTGCGCAGTGGTGAGCGGTTTCTGCCCCATTTCACGACGCCGCGCATTAATCACGGCTTTGTAATTGCGCAGAATTTCGCGGGTTTCTGTGCTGATATTCATGACATGTGCTCCCCGTCCAGCGCCTGTAACACAACGTCCATTGCTTCGCGTTCTTCCCTGACGAATGCGTCACCGTCGCCCCCGTTCTCACTCCCGACGGCATACAGGCGCTTCATTTCACTGCCTGCCAGCGCCATCACTCTTTCCAGCATCACCGCCGGGACTGTCACATGACGGCTGGCGCGCTTTTCTTCCATCAGTTCACGAACAACGTCGTGAACAACGCTGACATCAGCACCATGCTCAAAGGCATCGTCCAGCCGCTGCATGACGGTTTCCAGCTCATCGTCTGTCAGACTCCAGTCCTGGGCTATGTGACGCACATCCCCACGGGTCAGCACCACGGCAAAAACGCATTCACTGTCCGGCACGTCTGTATCCAGTACATCGCGGATTATTTCTTTAACAGTACATGTTCTCGTCTCCTTTACAGAGGCGGCATTGCCGCCCCGTCCGTTAATCAGTCCAGTGCCACGTAAATCGCGTTGCATTCTGGGTGAAATTCGGTGTGGTTCCACAACTGCGCATCGCGCATCCGGTAAAACTGAGTCAGCCCTGCATCTTCGCCAGCCCGGCTTTTATGGAGGCACGGCACAGCCCGCACTCGACACGACGGTCAAATATTTGAAAACCCTTAAGGCCATGCCCGCATGGCCGGGTAGAAACGGAGCAGCGGCGTCATCCTTGCTGGCCAGTCGTTTAATCGCAGCAATTTGTGCCGATTCAGCAGAAAAATACATACGGTTGGCGAACCAGTCTGGCATGCTCATTCTCCTCTTATATGCGACCTCCATCAGGCCGTATCGCACCTGTAACTGATCGACAGCATACGAATGCAGGTGCGCCCCCGAAGCCGCAACGCGTGGAGGACGACGAAACGTGACCGGGTGAAGAGGCAGGCGACAGCAACACACGAGCATCGGATTGAGCTCAGTTAACGTGCCGGCACGGCCTTAACCAGGTATTTTATCCACAGAACCGTACGCAAAATGCTGTGGATAAGCTGGACACAACAGCAATCCACAGCAGGCATACAACCGCACGCCAAGATTACTCCGTTCTACGGGTTGCGACGACATGTCAATACTTGCTCTTGACAGGCATTGATGGGACCGTGGTCCCAGGCCGATAATCAGACCGACGATACGAGTGGGACCGTGGTCCCGGGCTGATTATCAAACCGACGATACGAGTGGGACCACGGTCCCAAGCTGATTATCAGACCGGCAATACGGGTAGGATCGTGGTCCCGGACTGATTATCAGACCAACAATACGAGTGGGACCGTGGTCCCAGAGAGAATATTCAGGCCAGTTATGTTTTCTGGCCTGTAACAAAGGTCATTGAATAAAGACAGATAAACGTAGACTAAAACGTGGTCGCATCAGGGTGCTGGCTTTTCAAGTTCCTTAAGAATGGCTTCAATTTTCTCTATACAGTCAGTTGGAACACGAGACCTGTCCAAGTTAAGCACCATTTTATCGCCCTTATACAATACTGTCGCTCCTGGAGCAAACTGATGTCGTGAGCTTAAACTAGTTCTTGATGCAGATGACGTTTTAAGCACAGAAGTTAAAAGAGTGATAATTTCTTCAGCTTCAAATATCACCCCAGCTTTTTTCTGCTCGTGAAGGTTAGATGCCTGCTGCTTAAGTAATTCCTCTTTATCTGTAAAGGCTTTTTGAAGTGTATCACCTGACCGGGCAGATAGTTCACCGGGGTGAGAAAAAAGAGCAACAACTGATTTAGGCAATTTGGCTGTGTTGATACAGCGGGTAATAATCTTACGTGAAATGTTTTCCGCATCAGCCAGCGCAGAAATATTTCCGGCAAATTCATTCTGCAATCGGCTTGCATAACGCTGACCACGTTCATAAGCACTTGTTGGGCGATAATCGTTACCCAATCTGGATAATGCAGCCATCTGCTCATCATCCAGCTCGCCAACCAGAACACGATAATCACTTTCGGTAAGTGCAGCAGCTTTACGACGGCGACTCCCATCGGCAATTTCTATGACACCAGACACTCTTCGACCGAACGCCGGTGTCTGCTGACCAGTCAGTAGAAAAGAAGGGATGAGATCATCCAGTGCGTCCTCAGTAAGCAGTTCCTGGTCACGTTCATTACCTGACCATACCCGAGAGTTCTTCTCAACACTATCACCCCGGAGCACTTCAAGAGTAAACTTCACATCCCGACCACATACAGGCAAAGTAATGGCATTACCGCGAGCCATTGCTCCTACACGCGCAATTAACGAATCCACCATCGGGGCAGCTGGTGCCGATGACGAAGTATCTTCAACCGGTTGAGTATTGAGCGTATGTTTTGGAATAACAGGCGCACGCTTCATTATCTAATCTCCCAGCGTGGTTTAATCAGACGTTCGAAAATTTCATTGCAGACAGGTTCCCAAATAGAAAGAGCATTTCTCCAGGCTCCAGTTGAAGAGCGTTGATCAATGGCCTGTTCAAAAACAGTTCTCATCCGGATCTGACCTTTACCAACTTCATCTGTTTCACGTACAACATTTTTTAGAACCATACTTCCCCAGGCATCCCGAATTTGCTCCTCCATCCACGGGGACTGAGAGCCATTACTATTGCTGTATTTGGTAAGCAAAATACGTACATCAGGCTCAAACCCCTTAAGATCTACGTTCTTGAGCAGATCACGAAGCATATCGAAAAACTGCAGTGCGGAGGTGTAGTCGAACAATTCAGCAGGCGTGGGGACAATCAGCACATCAGCAGCACATACGACATTAATCGTGCCGATACCCAAGTTAGGCGCACTGTCAATAACTATGACATCATAGTCATGAGCGACGGTTTCAATGGCCAGTCGGAGCATCAGGTGTGGATCGGTGGGCAATTTACCTTCATCAAATTTGCCCATTAACTCAGTTTCAATGCGATGCAGAGCCAGACAGGAAGGAATAATGTCAAGCCCAGGCCAGCAAGTGGGCTTTATTGCATAAGTGACATCGTCCTTTTCCCCAAGATAGAAGGGCAGGAGAGTATCCTCTGCATGAATATGGAGATCTGGTACCCATCCGTGATACATTGATGCTGTTCCTTGGGGGTCGTTACCTTCTACGAGCAGAACACGTAGCCCTTTCAGAGCCAGATCCTGAGCAAGATGAACAGAAACTGAGGTTTTGTAAACGCCACCTTTATGGGCAGCAACCCCGATCACCGGTGGAAATACGTCTTCAGCACGTCGCAGTCGCGTACCAAACACATCACGCATATGATTAATTTGTTCAATTGTATAACCAACTCGTTGCTCAACCCGTCCTCGAATTTCCATATCCGGGTGCGGTAGTCGCCCTGCTTTCTCGGCATCTCTGATAGCCTGAGAAGAAACCCCAACTAAATCCGCTGCTTCACCTATTCTCCAGCGCCGGGTTATTTTCCTCGCTTCCGGGCTGTCATCATTAAACTGTGCAATGGCGATAGCCTTCGTCATTTCATAACCAGCGTTTATGCACTGGTTAAGTGTTTCCATGAGTCTCATTCTAAACATCCTTTAATCATTACTTTGCAAGTTTTCATTAAATCTTGCAATTTACTGCAAAGCAACAACAAAATTGCAAAGTCATCAAAAAAACGCAAAGTTGTTTAAAATGAGAGCAACACTACAAAAGGAGATAAGAAGAGCACATACCTCAGTCACTTATTATCACTGGCGCTCGCCGCAGCCGTGTAACCGAGCATAGCGAGCGAACTGGCGAGGAAGCGAAGAAGAACTGTTCTGTCAGATAGCTGTAAGCGCCTCATTTAAACCGTCTTTCGCCTCCCTTTCCTGTTTCCGATACTAATGTCCATTTTCGCAGTAAAAGGACATTTAAGATTCCAGGAGCCGGGCAGTGGTAAAACAAGGACTGCCCGGCTGTGGGTCTACGTCCGTGATGACCGTAACGCCGGTTCGGAAATGCCTCCGGCGGTCTGGTTCGCGTACAGCCCGGACCGGAAAGGCATCCATCCACAGAATCATCTGGCCGGTTACAGCGGAGTGCTTCAGGCCGATGCTTACTGTGGTTACCGGGCGTTGTACGAATCCGGCAGAATAACGGAAGCCGCATGTATGGCTCATGCCCGGAGAAAAATCCACGATGTGCATGCAAGAGTGCCAACCGACATCACCACGGAAACCCTGCAGCGTATTGGTGAACTGTATGTCATCGAGGCAGAAGTCCGGGGATGTTCAGCAGAACAGCGTCTGGCAGCAAGAAAAGCCAGAGCTGCACCAATGATGCAGTCACTGTATGACTGGATACAGGCTCAGATGAAAACACTGTCGGGTCACTCGGATACGGCAAAAGCGTTCGCATACCTGCTGAAACAGTGGGATAGCCTGAGCGTGTACTGCAGTAATGGAGAATTAATAACCCGAATACGAGGCACTCCGCAGGGCGGGGTCATTAGTCCGCTACTTGCTAACTTGTTCCTTCACTATGCATTTGATTTGTGGATGGAAAGAGAATATCGGGGGGTACCGTTTGAGAGGTACGCTGATGATATTGTAGTACATTGTTCACGAATGAGTGATGCAACAAGGCTGAAGAACAGGTTATCGGAGCGCTTCTCGGAAGTCGGGCTGGTCCTGAATGCAGGGAAAACGAATATCGCCTACATTGACACGTTTAAAAGGAGAAACGTCGCAACGAGTTTCACCTTTCTCGGATATGACTTCAAAGTGCGTACGCTGAAGAATTTCAAAGGCGAACTGTACCGAAAATGCATGCCGGGTGCGTCAAATGCAGCAATGCGCAAAATAACAGAAACAATCAAGAAGTGGCGTATACATCGCTCAACAGCTGAGAGTTTGCTGGATTTTGCGAGGCGCTACAATGCGATAGAGAGAGGCTGGATCGAGTACTACGGAAAGTTCTGGTCCAGAAATTTCAACTATCGACTGTGGAGTGCAATGCAGTCACGTCTGCTCAAGTGGATGCAGTCTAAATACAGACTTTCGAACCGGAAGGCTCAGCGAAAGCTGACGCTGGTAAGGAAGGAGTATCCGAAGCTATTTGTTCACTGGTATTTACTACGTACATCAAATGAGTGATCAAGAGCCGTATGACGCGAGAGTGTCACGTACGGTTCCGTGAGCAGCCGGGGAGTGAAATTCTCTCCGGCTGACTCGACTCGCGGGTTCCGACAGCGGTGGCGAACATGCGGCGGTGTTGTACTCGCTGATCGGCACATGCCGTCTGAACAATGTGGAACCAGAAAAATGGCTGCGTTACGTCATTGAGCATATCCAGGACTGGCCGGCAAACCGGGTACGCGATCTGTTACCCTGGAAAGTTGAGCTGAGCTCTCAGTAAATATCAATACGGTTCTGACGAGCCGCTTACGTGCCACAGGTAACGACATCATGCCGCTTTATATGTGCTACGCGCATATAAATGAAAAATAATACCGCATATATGCCAGTTACCTGTCGCTGATAAAGTAGACCTGACGGCGGCTAGGCTGAAACCATATAAATTCCGTCAACAGTTACTGTTCTGTATTCCCCGTCCATCAATGGGTTTAGCTGAATATAGTGATATATTATCTAAATTATAATAACCTTTATATTTTTGTTTTAAAAAACTTATAAGCTCCATCTTGTTTTCAACAATATATTCACCAAAGTTTGGATCAAAGAATAAAGAGTGTCGACCATTTTTTATAAATGCCGTAGCATGCGACATTTTTCCATTTGAAAGAGATAAGTTAATAACATAAGAATCATCCTTTATGTTATAGATTTCAACAGGGTTTACACTTTCTTTTATTTTTTTTAGATGTATCTTCCCGTTTTTTATTAAGTATGGGTCTTTAATGGCTCCGCTTTCATATGCAAGTAACATCCCTCTGTATCTTGAGGAAAAAGCATATGTTTTGCTAAAGAAAATGAAATCACACTTTATGTTGTTTAATTTGTTATATATATAATCAATACACATAAAAAAACATAATCCATTATATATATTCCTGTCTGTGTGTTGAGATTTTATGAATTCATCTTGAGAAAACTTAAATATATTTTCCATGTTTACATCTGAACTCTGGAACAATATAGTAACCTAATACAATGTCGTTTTTTATGATATATGTCATTGAAATTGTAATTTCATAAATATGTATATATGCAGATGAGTGTTACTATAAGTTGTCTGAATTGTTCATGAGTTATTTTTCACGTAGCACACGCACTGTTTATGGATACAGGTATTCTGACCTGAACGCCCGGATCCTTCCACGACAATAAATCGCAGCACGCGGATCCTTTTATTTGCTTATCACGCATTATTGAGGATAAAACCAAATGGGGAAAGGATCCTTTTTCTGCTCAAACCCTTCACGAAGCCAGTAATGATGCGGGTTGAGGGCTGTTTTACCGTTATTGGGAGAAATGGGGTAATGCCAGGACAAACAGGATCGGAAAGGGTGCTGGGAAGAAGAGGGATGCACTACGTGAATTCTGACCAGGTACACCCCAGTAACCCTGTCAGTTTTCACGTAGCGCAATATGTCAGGAGTTACTGCCAGTTGAGATGACTCACGGCATCCTGATGGTGGATTAATATACGGATAATAATGACATTGGTATCAGTATTCAGAAAATAAATCATATGACTTTCAACAGGAAGTACAAATATGAATATCAGATATCCTCCAGAGCGTGACTGGCTTTCGGTGTTATTTAACAAGTTTCACCAGCCTTCGTGCCAACTTTAACTTATTTCAGGAACGCATCCTTTTACTACACTAACAGGGTCGCTGCTGATCAGGCTTCCCATATAAGGCCTGGAGACTTTATCCGGCCCGTTTCTCACGCAGGAGACGAAGTGACTCGCGGATTACTTCACTCTGTGTACGGTAACAGCTTATTATCAAAATTGGTGTTGTAAAAACAGAAGTAATCATAGATTCTTTTTCCGGGTAGCCCCTGGTCACCGTCTTATATCCCTGGCGCTTACAATGGTGTAAGAGCAAACGTATATCACTATTATTGATGAGTTAGTAAGTCTGAAAACATCCCACGGGACATTAAGGATAAATAACTTTGCGGATGTCTTGTCTGTTTGTATAAGGCTAAGCCATCCGACCATCATGTATTGGCGAATGCGTACTGGAAAAGTATAAAACTATCACTTAAAATAATTTGGGCAGTTTAAAAATCCAGATAACCATTTTATTAAAACATATGATTCTGTAAAATAACATTTAAATTAGCGCGCAAAATTCAGTATAAAATATGATACAGCTCACAAAAAAACAAAAATAAATTGCAAAAAACGTTTAGCTAATTTCAAATATCCACGAGGATAACATGACTGGAGGGAACATGAAAAAGTTAATACTGGCAATTTTTATTTCTGTATTATCTTTTTCCTCTTTTAGCCAGAAAACTGAATTGGTTGACACTTCAAAAGAGGAAAGTACATCAGACACTAAAAAGTGTACTGTTGTAAAAAGCTATAATAAAAATAAATCAGCAAGCATCAATAACACGTTTTACTGCTGTGAACTTTGTTGTAATCCTGCCTGTGCTGGATGTTATTAAAAAAGAGGGGGCTTTATTTTGATTCCCTCTATATTTTTATATGAACTGAGAAACCCATGATAAAAATAATATTTGCTCATTATACAGCAAGAGCATTTTAATAAAATTACATTTGCACCAATTAAAGTTCCAGTGACAGAGCAAGAAAGTAATGAGAGAGAATAAACTAAAGAATTTACTTGAACTTTATGATGAAAATGACAGAAAGATAAAGGAACTGGAACAGGTTAAAAGCCATATATCTCAGTTAGAAGTTGCAGTGTTTCGCATTAATAACCTGAGATTGAGAGAAGAGATTGATTTCTTGTTAAAATCTTGTGATGATTAATTTTGATAAAAGTCAGTTTACGACAGATAAAACATTCGCCAGGTGCTTCATGACGGTTCAGTTTTCTTAGAGAACCACACCCACACTAATAACACACGTTTAGATAGAACAATAATTATAATATGCGGCAGTTACATATTTCATTGAAATGGAAAACAAAAGAGCATATAATATAAAAATATGAATTCAACTCTTTATTTTTTATATGTTTACTTTGAGAAAAATAAAAGAACACTTATCCAAGAGCTCTAAAATATCCAGAGACACCGCTATACTAACATCCAAAAGAGTGACAGAGATTTTACGAAAAGAAAAAGCAAAAGTAGCGATAGTTGCAAGAGTTGGCATTCCTGAAAAAAAATTACCTGAAGATGTTAAATATACGCATGTTGCCTTCTGGATTTGGAAGGAAAAAGATAACAACTATTTCGTACAAGATTATATTGTCAGCGAAGAGGATAAACTAAAAAGCTGCATAAAAGAAACCAAAGAATGTGACTTTTTCCTGGACGCATATAGCTCTCGAGCTGGTATAATTATACCGAAAGATCTCCTTCAGGAGAAGTTACTATCTATTTTGTCAACAGAAAAATATTTACCATTTCATAATGAAAACTACTCTTTGGTGGCAAAACCAGATTCAAAAAGATATCAAAATTGTACAGGATTCCTTCTTAAGATAATAATCGGTTGCATCTATGAAACAGATAACATAGATGATATAGACTCTATTATAAGAAGAGATTTTCACCCAACCATAATAAACATGGGAGCAGTAAAAAAATTTGTTTTATACTTAACCAGAAGTGATTTTCATTACCATGAGCATCAGGACGCAATTATGACTACAACATTTACGTCTGTTTCTACCTATATGGCGGGTAATTTACTTTCTGTGTCTGAATATCATATATAACTTGTTTGTAATATTGACTGTACCTGCAATTTATCGGATATCGGGCACTGAACTCTCCAGGCTATCAAGTTTCGGTACAACCTGTGTATATTCCTGACAACAGCAGTCAGTGCCTGATCCAGGCGGGTCCAGACAGACAGTTTACTCTTGTCAGCCCTTTGTCGATGTAAATCCGCACCGGAGGATAGAGTCCTGGTAATACCTCCTGTTGGACAGACAAATCCCGTTTATCAATGGAACAATTGACCATAACATAACCAATTAGTATTCAGTTATAATAGTTCCTTCTCCAGCGCGAAGCGCTGTCCCGGCGTTTCTTTGAACTGACGAAGCTCCCATTTGTCAGCCACATCGGCTATATCCAGTGCTCCAGTTGTTGATTGACATTAGTGAAGCTGTAGAGTCTGCGGTAATGCTTATTCCCGACGATTCATGCCTGACAATTACATATAAAATATTCCGGAGGGGCTACCCAGCCCCTCAACAGAATAAGTTATCAGCGATATCTGCTATCAGAAATCATACCGAATACCCAGTATCCCTTCAGCATCGGTCTTAAAGTAACCATCAAAACTGCTGTTCACTTTTGCCTGTACTGACAGTTTATCTGTCAGCTTTCCGTTGATACCAAACGAAACGGTATAGCGGTCAGCTTTCTCTGCATCATAGTGACGGGCTTTCCAGTCATCACGCAGGGTCATTCCGGGCATATCGTTAAACGTGATATTCCGCCAGATACCTGCCTTCAGCGTCATATTTCCAAATAATTTTTCTGCCTCAACCCCGGCTTTCAGCCACAAGGCATCGCCATCATGAAGCTCCACGCTCCGCTCCCGGCCCTGCAGACGATTTCCGTCCACCCGTGCACCGTTCAGTGAAACAGTCGGTGTTATCGACATATCGAGAGGGGATGCATACATCTTCCACCCGCCACGGATACCCGCTGTCAGGATATGGCTTTTTGCCCTGCCGGACAGGTCACTCAGCTCTCCCTGAATAGTGTAATCTTCAGACAGCTCCCGGTATCCGCCCATACCATCCACAAACAGACCACCGTCAAAGGATTTACCTGCCAGAACATGTACGCCCCACAGGCTGAAATCATCCCGGTAGCCATCTGTGCTGCTGTGCCCCCGGTAAAACTCTGCCCCCATCCCCCACCAGGAATTACTGGCGGCAGACTGGCGAAATCCCACATTCAGTCCGCTCTGGTTCAGGCTGAAGTCGTCATATCCACCATGACTGTACCCTGTCATGGCCCATACACCACCGTCTGCATCGCTGTTGTCCACCACCTGTGTCCAGCGGTCAGCGCTGTCGCTGAGAATAAACTCACGGGCGGAAAACATGGCACGCGCTTTCTTCAGAAGAGATGTGTTATCCGCGCCCTTAAACAGCGTACTGCCATTCACCGTCGTGCCCGCATTCTCTCCCGGAGAATCAGGGGAAGGCGTCACACCACTGCTGTTATTCCCTTCAGACACAATACCATCAGCCTCTGTGCTTCCTGTATTACCTGTATCCGGTGCAACCGGAGAGGTTGTATCTGTCACACCATCGCTGACATCCGGAGATATCTGAGATTCTGTTGTTCCGGCATGACCTTTCAGTTGCCAGTAAACTCTGCCGTCTTTCTCCTGCACCTGCGTGTCAGGGGTATAAACAGTAAAGCCTCTGTTAAGGCTGGCAAAAGAGAAGTACCCGTGAGAAGTTCCGACCGGTGCAGATGCCAGAGTCAGGTCATTTTTCAGTGTGACGGTCTGGTCAAACAGGGAGGACAGGTCCAGTGTGTTATGTCCGCCCGTTGCCTTATTCAGGATATCAATCCTGTCGCTCGTGTTGTCGACTGTGCTGACCCCCATGGCTATATTCATACTGCTGGCATGCAGTGTGTCTACCGTCAGCGTTTTAGGCGACCAGTTGTCTGTCACCAGGGAAAGGGTCCCGCCTTTGCTTCTGAACGAATCCAGCGTGGAGCTTTTCGTCATATTCCAGTGACTTCGACTAGACAACTCCACATGCGAGCCAGCATGACCGCTGATATCACCATTAAAGGTTGCGTTCATGATATCCAGTGTCGTCTTCCCGTTCAGGACAGCGCTCCCATTAAACACACTACGGTCTGCATCCTTCACAGCCTCTGATGTGCCTTCTTCCAGCGTAAAGGTCGTACCGTCACCGTCGTTTTTGTCGATAAAAACCCGGCTGTCGCCCAGTGTGACCGTCGAATCTGTTGCTTCAAGCATGGTGTTCAGCGTGGCATTACGGCCAAGGCCAAAATCGGTGTTCTTCAGTGACAGGTTGTCAAAGGTAAAGCTCCGGTTCTCCCAGTCCTCCTGACTGAATGATGTGGGCTGAGTCAGAACCGAATAGTCTCCACTGGCAGCCAGTTTATTAGCCACAGACTGAGTATTGTATGCATGGATAACCGGATGCCCCTGCAACGTCAGACGCCCGTTTTCCTGGGTAAATTTACCGGATATATCAGCGGAGCCATCCATGACCAGTACAGCGCTCTGCCCAACTTCAACCACATTAGTCACATCCATGTTTCCTTTTAGCTGCCCATGATACAGATATTCTTCTGTATCGAAAGCCAGCGTAATTGAGGCATGATTATCAGAATTATTTGCCAGCACAGCACCATAATCTGCGGCCTTCAGCTGATGAAACGTCAGGCTATTACCATTGACATCCAGCGTTCCCCCACTATATCCCCAGGAAACAGCATCGGGATCAACCTGTCGGTCATCATTCAGCACCACAGTTGGTCGCCCACTGGCAATATTCACGCTACTGAATGCCTGCACCTGTCCTTCACTATCCGGCTGCTGGTTCAGTATAACGGTCCCGTCTCCTATCTTCAGACCTCCTTCATTAACACCGGCTCCCTGGACGATCAGAGTCCCCTCACCGATTTTATGCAAATTGTCACCTTGTATACCGTTAACCTGCCAGGTTACAGAAACATCCTTTTCCACAATAATACCGGCTCCGGTCCAGGTACTTCCATTAGTGGCTGTTACCGTATAATCATCGATGAACGTAAGAGAGCCCGCGCCATGCGAAACAGAATTTGTCAGTTCAACCAGGCCCCCCTGCCCCTGGAATATCAAATTTTTTCCGGCATTCAGATCACTGCCCTGTTGTCCGTGCATTGCATATTCAACACTCCCCTGTGTCAGCGTACCGGTTCCGGTACTACTGTCAAATGACCATACCAGTGAGGTGCCAGCAGATGAATTAAACACCACAGGATTATCGTAATCCTCTGAATAAACCTGTGAGAGAAAGTCATGGGGGATAAGTTTATATATCATATTTGTCCCCCCACCTACGGCAGAGTAAACGCCGATCAGTTCCCACTGTCCACTAGTCTCATTCCAGCCAAATAATGGTGAACCACTATCACCGGCCTGACCAAAAGAGGCCATAACACCACGATCATTAATATTTCCCCCCATGAATACCTGAATACCGGTTGTTCCCCCATGAGAATGAAATAATGCAGGGAGCAATCCTCCTGTCAGATAGCCATATGCCCCACTTATCTGTGTCAGATTTCCCTTAGCATCCTGTATATACTGGGTTCCTGAGCCCAGTCGATAGAATGTTGAAAATTTTGATGAGTCCAGTATTTCAGACTGTGACGAGCTCGTTACAGTCGCAGGAGCAACTTCGGTAACCAGTTTATCCAATCTGGGGGCATGGAAATCAACTGAAGAAGAATTATTCCGGTCCACAATACTATACAAGTTTTCACCATTGCCAAAGCGGACACTTGTATATCCCCCGTTATGTTTCACGCTGGCGATATACTGGGGATTAATTAGCGTTGCCACCCCAGGTGCGGACTTTACATTCACAGAGCTAAAATCAGGCATAGAGGCTTTATTCAGAGTTCCAATAAGTTCACCCTGTTTATTATAAATTGTAATATCTGTAGCTCCCGGGCGGAATATCCCCTTATTTTCAGCGAAATCACGGAAGATCTGATAATCAATTTCCGCACTCAATATGGATGCACCTACCGAAAAGGAAAGAAACAGTGGTGATAATAATGCAGCGACTTTAATATGAGTTTTTCCGGTAACCCGACTGGTGCATTTTCTGGCAAACTCAGATACGGCAACAAAGCCCCGGGCCACAGCACTATAGCGCAAAGAATAAATTCTGTTCATTTTTAATTAACCCTGAAAAATAAAATCAGCACTCTCAGGCATAACGGATAATCACCGTCATCCCTGCCCGCCAGACTGACTGTCCTGTAACCGGTTCACTAAAATGAAGATTAAGAACCGCACCGGAAGAAATCCCGAGTACATATGCCCCGGAATAAAACCAGCCTTCCCCCACCAGATCCTGATAACCACTTTCATCAGCAATCACTGGTGAATTAGGCACCCCCGGAACCTCCAATTTCAGTTGTTTCCAGATACTTTCTGCTGACACCTCACCTTCTGTCATCCGGGAAATGAAATTCAGCCCGTCAGCTGTGCTCCACGCGTTGCTGTCAGGTACGCCGCCATTAAACACATAAGCATCAGCACTGTTATTCCCCAGTGTCTGGGTTATTCTGGCACCAAAGCCATCCTCTTCAGCCCACGCAAGCGCCCCGAAAGCCTGAACCTCTGCCGCCAGTGTACCTGTTGTCTGAGAGTCTCCGGTAACATTCAGTGGCAGTACAAGCAGCCCCTGTCCCGGCGTACCACTGGCCCACTGAATGCGGATTTCGCCTCCGTCACTTCCCACCAGTTGAATGACAGGAACAATACCGGCACCGGATGTCTCACTGCCCTCAAAAGCACGTGAAGACTTACCGGCAAGCAGCAGAAGGTCATGAGGAGCACTAACCGTCAATCGTGTTCCATTACTGGTCAGCTCACTGATTTTATTGCTGAATCCGGTATATCCGCCCGTTTTCCACGACCAAGGAGGAAGGGTGTCATCATAAGGCATGATGGTCCCCCTTAATTCCGCAGTCCCCTGAAAGTCCCTGCCAGAGTGCCATCCGGTATCAGCAGAAACTTTCCCGCAGATTAATAATATGATAATAAGAAAAACCTCAATCACAGTATTCTGACGCACGTTCACTCCCCTCAGATATATTTTCACTCGTATTATTCACTCGTGGTGAAATCTCTTTTATTTTTCTGTAAACCGTACTGAACTCCTCATCCACAATAACATTCCCTTCAACTCCCCTGATATAAAGCTCACAAAAAACACCTTTCTGAAGAACGAAGGTAATGTCCTCTATATTCACAAGAAGGTTTCGCCCCTGCCTGCTGACAAAATGAATAAACATGCCTGCCCCAAAAACATGATCAAAAGAAGTCGAAGTAAGAAGAAAAAACTGCCGGAGTCTGAAAAATGCAACACCAGAGGTCAGGTCATCAGAAATAAAATGAAAACACTTAAATGTATTTAATTTTATTTTTCAGGAATGACTTACTGATTACACCGCTGGCGTTATTTATATTCACAGCAAAATTCATCCACCTTTTCCGATCAACCAAAATCCCCCAGAGAGAACAAACAGTTCACCTGTACCTGTGTTTCCACACCTTCTGCAACCGTATCAATACCCCACTCCCCTACAAACCTCACAAGATACCGGGATCTCTTTGCACTCAGAATGTCCTGTATGAAGCTTTTGACCGGAAAGAACTTAGGTATGACATCACGGAACATCAGGATCCGAAATCATCCGGGCAAATTCAACACAGGCATCACGCTCACGGCAAGCCGAAAACCACGCTGAAACATAGCTTTAATATCAGAAAATCCAGTCACCCTCTGATTCAGTATTTCTTCCTCAGGAGAAACAACAGACCGACAGATTCCATCCTGTTAATGAAATATGCCAACGGAATAATTTCTCCCTTCGCTATGTGCTAGCGAACCGGCAACTCAACATCAGATACGGCAAAGCTGATGAAGAAATCACAGGCTGGAGTATGGTTCATCCCCCGTTACGGAGCACACAGAGCAATCTCTCTACGGATATAAAATCACTGTCCATACTGCGACTCCTCCATTTTATGAATCTCCCTGTCAAGCCCGGTCATCAGTAGCATCCTGAAATCTCTCACGCCTACATTCTCTGCTAACCGGGCGTAATGCCAGTACAGACCCAGCTCACTCAGGTTCAGGATCGGGGGACGGACTTTTCCTCTCTCTGAAAGGTGTGTCAGTACCAGCCGCTGTCCGGAGGTCAGACGGAATTTACCGGCACGCAATACCTTTCTGTTCAGTACCATGCGCACTGTTCTTTCCAGGTCCGACAGAGGCATGTATCCGCTGTAAACTGGGCAGATATTTCGCAACACCTTCAGCTTCTCCAGTCTTTCCGGCACCAGAACCAGCATTTCACCGGACATTTCCGCCCTCAGTTCACGTATACTGGATAAATGACGCCCCCATCCCGCAACAGGCTCTGCACTCAACGCCACAATAATCAGGTCCCAGCTCTCCCGGGAACAGGTATATCCCAGTGGCACACAGTAAACGTCGTACTCACAGTCTGATAACAGGCTCCATAGCCCTGTCAGCTCATACCAGCAGGTTCCGGTCAGGAGTACCTTTCCCTTTGTTTTTCTTTCCATATCACATCAGCCAAAAATAAAAGACCACTAATTACAGCATCAGCGTCCAGCATTCGCCTTACCGGAGCAATGAGTCTTCGTTTTCCTTTTATCAGAAATAGGCTATCACCGGCGTCAAACTCCCCTGCCAGCGTTTTACCGGCTCCTCAGCGCCGGGGAAATTCACCCGCACATCACTTATTGATGTCACCCAGGCTCCGGCAATATACTTTCTGTCATTTTCCTGTGACAACAGCGACTCTGCCCCTGAAATAAACGCATCAGGAAGCGCTGTTAACCCTGCATAGTCTGGACTCCATTCATAGCCATTCACCTGCCATAACTGACTTTTCACCTGATGTTCAGCCCCCGGAGTCACCTCTCCGCTGACCACACTCCATCCCTGACCAGCAGTGATATTATCCTGCCATGCCAGCAGATGGCGTATAGTGAACGTGATTTCCCCGTAACGCACCTGTCCCCGGGTAAGTTCTCCCCGGGCCGCAATGCGGGGGGATGAAGGCATCACCTGAAGTAATGTCACTGACGGCTGCAGCCCAGGACGGGCGGTTGTCAGTGATGCAGTATGTCCGCCAAGAATATAAAAATCCTGCCCAGACTGGCTTTCACTGACCATGCCACCTTTACCCGTTGTCAGACCGGCCTGCACGGCGTCTGGTGTACTCATCCGTACGGAGTTAGGCTGCCACTGCCAGGAAACTTCAGGAACATACAGCGTACCACTAAATTCCGTCACCCCCACAGCCATTCCCTCCTGCCAGTGTCCCGATGGAATAATCAGGGGTTGTGCCAGAACACTGGATGAAGTCAGAAAAAACAGAGCCGGAAACATACCGGACTTCAGACGATGAATAATATTCAGCACCGGACAGTCCTCTTTATTACTGATACTCAATACTCACCGACAGGGATGCCTGCCAGCGTTCGGGCACATCACCACTCAGACGCAATTCCCCATAGCCCGACATTATCTGCGCACCATAGACACCTTCAATCCGGCGCAGTGCCGCATCACTGAAATGACTCACCCCCGTATAACCGCTGAGAGTCATTGTCTGCAGCCAGGAGGGCCCTTCTCCATTGAACATTGCCTGTAGAACTCCCGGCACCTGTTCTGCATTCATCGCCATGGCCTCACCCGGCAGTCCGTTTGCCTGCAAGTCATCACGGACCCCCTTATACACTGCCTGTCCGTTCTGTTCGTGGCGCAGCACGCCTGCAACCTGCAGCCTGAAAGTGAATGTCCCTGCACTACCGTTTTTATCACCGGTCACCGGCAGCATTACCTCAGCAATTCCATTCTCTGTCCATACCATGGAGAAAGCCTCTGTATCCTTCCCATAAGTCACCCGAGGAGACAATCCTTCACGCCCCGCTGATGTGGTAAAGGACGTTTTTCCCAGCAACACAGGCAGTGTGGGCACAGGCACAGAAATCACCTTCTCCCCACCGGCTGATATTCCGGAATAAACGGCATCCAGGTAACGGGAACCAGCCCCCACCCTCCATACCCACGGATTACGGGTACTGAGCACTGACCCCTCCAGATTAAGCTCTCCGCTGAAATCCTCTCCCGGCGTGTTCCAGGCCAGCACAGTGGAGGGCAGGAGACTGACAGCAAACAGGAACAACGTAACCTTTTTCATTCTCTTATCTCCTTATATCCCTGCAACCATCACTGTACCGTGACAGTCACATTCAGTCCTGCCTGCCATGCTGCAGGAGTGCCCTCTGCCGGCAACCGCAGTTCAAAATCCGATACTGCTGAGGCATATGACGCTGCAAGATTCATCACCCGTCCATCAGCCAGAATTCCCTGACTTATAACCTGACCATTGTCTGCAGCACTCATGCCATTGCCAAACCCCTGATTCATCAGGAGCAATGTGGAAAGTCGGGTTTTAAGCCACTGTGGCAGTGTTTCTGACTGTACATCAGCCACACTCTGTCCACTGACCAACGACATCCCCGCCGGCACTACAACACTCTCTTCCTGTGAACCGACACTGACCGCCATCCCCTGGTTCAGGGTAAAAGAAAGTTGTCCCGATACATTTCCCGTCTCTGGATCACGCACCGGAACAGAGGCGCGAAAGCGCTGTGCTGAGGAACCACTTCCTTCCTCCACAGTAAAAGGTTGTCCGTTACTGCTGAAGGTAATAAATGGCGTAAACCCGGGACCACCGCGCTCAGCCACCTCATAAAGATGTCCTTCCAGAAACGGCAGGGCCCCTTTGTCACGCAAATCAAAGATAAGCTGGTTACTTTCTGTACGCGCATCAGCTGCATCCACTGTCCAGGTCTGGTCGGGTGAGCTTATCTGCCAGGTCCATTTTGGAGCGTCATCTGTCACAAAACCATGAAAACGAATTTCGCCGCCATCTAAAATATGAGTATCTGCCCGAAAAGAAAAAAATAAGAGGGGAATAAAAAGTGCAGGCAAAAAATAACCACCGATTGCAGCAGAAGTCCATACCGCTTTGAATATTCTCATGATTCGTGCCTTAGCTGAATAACAGGGCATCAATTCAGATGCCCTGTTTAATATTTGAAGTGTTATCCTACTTATTATTTATAGGTAACAACAACAGGCAGAGATGCAGTCCAAGATACATCACCTGTTGTAGCGGCATTATCTAGATTAATGGTAACGGTGTCACCCGAATTAATACCTGCCGCATATGCAGTATGGAACGTTTTATCTGCAGCACCGAAGTTTTTCAGTTCGGCATAAGCACCCTGCGAAGTGATCTCCGGTAAATTTTCACCGATATCAGTGAACAGACCTTCAATCTTACTCATAGCGCCAGAGTACGTCTGCAGAGCTCCCTCTTTAGTCTTAGGCAATCCACCATAAAAAACTGTTGAATCGTTAGGAGAGTATAGAGATGCACCAACAGCAGTAGAAGCAGCATCATCGACAGTTACTGTGACTGCTGCGACTTGCATCGGGAAAACAATATTACCGATTTTATTACCAGTGGAATCGTGCGCATCCAGCGTCATATCAATAACACCACTGTTAAATGCCGTACCAGAAGCAGCGTCTAACAAGGTCTTACCATCAAACGTGATATTAGCGATTTTATCAGATGCGGTACTTACGATCCCGCTCTCAACGCTACGCAACGCCAGAAGACCGCCTTCCCCATTGACAGTAATAGTAGCACTGGTTTGACCAACAGGAATAGTAGCATCAAGTCCAGTTAAAGAGCCCACTTTACCTTCATACAGAGAAGCCTGTACAGGGGTGCTAATCGTACCACCTAACGAAATATCTCCATTAGAAAATGCCGGGGTATATGCATTAGCCACGCCAGATACCGACATAACAGCACCAGCAGCAACTGTTAGTGCAATCAGTGTTTTTTTCATAAAATAAATTCCTTAATATTTCACAAATAATAAACTGAATATAGTAATTCTCATTTACAGAATTACCGAAAAACCATCCCCAAAAAACATAAAACTAAACAATAAGTTTAATTCAGAATGGCTTTACATTACTCCCGTAAAAATACGGCAAATCCTTTTGCCAGTCAGACTTATTCCGTAGTCATGAAGTATATTGCACTTATCGTTGAAGATTAGTTCTTAGCCATCTACCTGCATAGCTATCTGCAGATGCCCACGGTAACTACTAGGTACTTCCACTTCTGCTGGTGCGTCCGTTCTCAACTCGACCAGCTTCAGTGCCTCAGGCACGCTTATCACCACATCTTCACCTTGCTGCTTGGCGCTGAACGCCACTTTCTTTCCGTCAACCATCAAGGCTGTTTTCAGAGTTATGCGGGCTTCCCCGTCATCCGCTAATACCTGCTTTACCGAGATATACACCATTCCATCAGATGCTACCCTGGACTCTGCGTTGCGGATGGTCAGAGTATCGGGAAGAGGAGTCGTATCACCATACCGGCATAACACGGGTTCTGTCAGTGTACGAGTCACCTTCACTACACTGTTACCCACAACCTGACCGTTCACCACTCCCAGATACTGAGTTTTCTCACTGTATTCAGCGGCAATCACAGACTGAATACTGAGAGAACTCAGGACAATAACGACTGCCATTATTGTTTTCTTCATTTATTCCCCCCTTTATTCCGTGTACCGGAGGATGATTATTTCCTGTCTGTTTTGCTGGCCTCATCTGAGGTAGATGCAGACTTCTGTTCAGACGGTGTTGCCGGTTTCTTCTGGTTAATCGTCCAAGTCTGCAAGCTTCCCCAGTCATTTAAAGATTCTATTTTCACCACGTTTCCCTTCACCTGTACTTCATCCCCCGGCATAAACATCAACAGTTTCTGTGCCGTATCATTATCTGTGGCAATTTTCTTTCCGTTTCCGTCCAGCAAAGAGCCAATTGCAAAAATGTAAGGCGTGGTGTTTACCAGCATGCTCCTGCCATCCGGGCGGCTCTGCAGGCTGATGCCCTCTTCTGCCCCCTTACGGCCTTCAAGCAGTGCCTTCGGGCGATAGAACAGTTTCAGCTTCGTGCGCAGCGCCACTGCAATACCACTGCCCTCTAGGGCCGGCGGAATATCCTGCAGGTTCAGCCAGTACACTGACTCTTTATCCTTCGGCAGGTGGTCTGAAGCCATGATGATACGCAGTGTCTGCTGCCCCTCCGGCTTCACTTTAAAAAAGGATGGTGTCACGACAAAAGTTGGACGGGTGTCCTTCTCCACAATATTGTCCACCCAGGCCTGCCCACCAAAAGTACTCTCCTTGTCATTGTTAGTAACCGTAATGGTCAGTGCATCCCTGTCCCCACGGAATATATAACGGGTCTGATCTACCGCCAGGGAAGCCATCGCACTCTGACAGGTCATCATCAGCGCCAGAGTCATCCCCAGTGCTTTTGTCACCCGGTTAGTGAAAAACGTCGTTACTGCGTTACGCTTACTCACACGTAATCTCCTGTAGTTTCTCAGTATCCTGCAGTTTTGTCGCAGGTATCCGGCACTGCCCCAGGGTGATATCGCCTGGCTCATCAACCGTGTTAATCATCAGCACACCATTGTTGGCCACAAAACCCAGCGGCGTGTTCTTACTGTCACGAGCCCATACCCCCCCGGGTACAAACTCGCCGTTACGCTGCTTCACCTGCAGCAAGTAACGTTTGACCTTCAGAGCATCAAACGGCATCCACACCACCGCTTTATCCGTCGGCACCACCTTCTGACTGGTGTTCGTCAGTTCTGTGCTCAGCGGCAGAGTACTAGCCTCAATCGTTACCGTGTTCCAGTCATAACTGTTCAGCGGCACCACCAGATTACCGTCGCTATTGGTCTGCCCTTCACCAGTCGTCACCTTCACCCCCGGCGTGTCTTTAACGTTCACGACAGCTACAGTGTCAGCAGTCGTACGACTGAACATGATGTCTTTCGCTGCCGGCACTGCCAGCACAGAACCGCTGACAGACACGGAACCACTGGTTCTCGCGGATTGAGAATGGTTCAGGGAGCCACTCAGATAAGCCCTATCACCACTATACGAAGCATTCAGATAACTGCTGGCACCGCCACTGCTGTCACGACCGCCACCAAAGCCATAGCTTAAACGGTCATTCAGTGAGCCGAAGAGACCTGTACTGAAGCCTGTGCCCCCCTCCTTACTCGTACTCACCGACGTACTGCTGCTGTAACGACGGTCAAACAGTGTGAACGGTACCGACACTGACGCCGATGCTGACCAATTATTTTCTCCCCGGGAATTCCTGGAGCCGGACCAGCCCAGGTTCAGACTGACGCCCTTAATCTGTGTGCTCAGGGTGCCGGTAATCCCTGTATCCTTGCCATTGTCATCACGGTACCTGTAACTCCCGGTCATTGATGCGGGGAAATAACTCCGCTGCCAGCCGGATACAGACAGGCTAAACAGCCCTCCCACAGGCTGACCGATACCGGCATTCCATTCATCCTTCGTCCGACGACCATAATTTGACTGCGACCACAGTTCTGTCGGATCAAAGGAGGACATATCCTCATATTCCTCACTCTGTCGTGACCAGCTCACCCGCAGTCCGGTATTCGTCATCTCCAGTTGTTTACTCCAGGATAACTGCACCTTATTTCCGCTGCGGCTGCCGTCACGGTATTTTGCCGTGGCATAAGCCCCGTCAGCAGACACCGCCCCCAGGTAACTCAGCCCCAGAACAGCCCCGGCGCTGACGCCCTGCCAGTCCTGGTTAAACACCCCCCCGGTGCGCAGCGTCAGCCCGTCCAGACCGTAACCGTATGACGCCGCAAACACACCGCCTTTCAGGTCACTGTCATCGTCAGGCAAACCGGCTGCCACACTGAACTCGTGCTGCCCCGGGCTTAACTGCCCGGCCATCACCGACAGCGGGAAGTTCTGCACATGTTCACGCCCGTCCTCTCCGGTGATTTTCATGGTCACATCACCACTGGTGTACAGCGGCACATCCGTGATGGAGAACGGACCCGCCGGCACCATCTCCGAATGCAGCAACCGCCCGTTCTGTGTCAGCGTCACCCTCGACGGCCCGTTCGCAATGCCGCTGAATACCGGGGTATACCCCAGATTGCCCGGCTTCATGCTGTTGTTCCGGCTCAGCGACACTCCGTATGTTCCCGTGCTGCCCAGCAGACTGTCCCCGGTGGATGTTTTCCCGACCGCCAGGTCCGCACTCAGTGCGCGGATGGCCCGGGTGGCCGTAAACATGTTTATCGTGGTGGAGTTATCCCCGCTGTCACCGCCGCTGGCCGTGGCAGAAGAACTCACCACCCAGTGCCCGATATTGGCTTTCAGGTCCGCTGAGCCAAAGGCCGAGGTGTTATTACGGCCAGTGTTGGCGTTCGCGTTATAGTTCACGCGAAATGCACTGGTCCCGTAATCCCAATCCACATTCTCCGGCATCTTCACCAGCCCCTTCTGGGGAATGGACAGCGCCAGACTCTGGGTGGAAACATCAAAATCCACCTTCACTGACGGGGCTTTTGTCAGCACATAGCACTGTCGTGTGGCGTCATATCCCTCACGAAAGTAATCTGCACTGACGTAAATCCCGGCCTTCGTCAGCCATGCTTCTGTCAGACACAGTTCATTACTGTCTTGTGGTGTCACATCCAGTATCTGCTTCCCGGCTTCCTTTCCGTTCAGGAACAGGTCAACCAGATAACGCCCCGGCGCATAGCTGCCGTTCAGGGCTGCCCAGACTTCCGGATCAACCCCAGCACCACCCTGGATAAAGGACATATCCAGTTTTTCACCTGCAACACCTGTGGTACTGGCGAAAGCAGCTGATACGGCAAGCGCAAGTGCGGCCCGACGGAAAAACACTGCCGAAACCAGCTCTGCGACTGCCTTCTTTCCTGCACACACAATCCTTTTCTCCGTTACTGATACGTGACCACAAAGGTCAGAGCACCCGTATACTCCCCCGCCTTCACATTTGCCGGAAATACCGGCTGTGCACGAAAGCGGAACTGTCCCTTAGCAGCAAACTCCACCGGGTAATTTACCGAATGATTATCCTGAGTCAGACTCCCGCGATAATCAGCCTGCTCATCCACCGCCCGCACATCCACGCGAATACCATCACCTGCGCCGCGAGTGACCACACCTCCCGCATCCAGTTGCCCCGGGTTACCAAAATCCAGGGTAGCAACCTGCCCGGCATAAAAAGCTGAACAACCCTGAACCGTGGAACCGGACTCATACAGGCGCACCGTGAAGTCACGCGCCTCCCCACCTACCCCAGTGGGCTTGCGGTAAGTACTAAACATCAGCTGAGCACCATTACCGATACTGTCCGCATCCACCACCACATGGCAGGATGACGCAACAACATCCATACTAAAAACCATCCGCTGAACAACATCCGCATATACAGAAGAACTGATCAAAGTAATCAGCAATACAAGGCTCTTCACACCGCCTCCATAACAAATATCATTCATCGCATGCTATTTATTTCCATTAAACACCACTCTCTTTCAGAAAATTAGCTAATAATGCACAACAAAAAGAGCAGTGCACAATTAGCTAACGAATAAGCTGCGACATATCTTAAATTTATTTAAATTTATATTTACTAGAGGAACAGCAATGCTAAAGAGAATGACAATAAACGCGATACTATGGCATATTGAGTCAAATATTGAGAACACACCTTTGGAAATAGATGATTTAGTAAAATACTCGGGTTACAGCAGAAGATATTTACAATTAATTTTCAAGAGACATACGGGAATCCCCATTGGCTCATACATACAATTACGGCGAATTACAAGAGCCGCAACTCTTTTAAGAATTACTCAATTATCAATTCTGGCTATATCGGAACAGTTATTTTATGATTCACAGCAAACATTTACAAGAGAGTTTAAAAAAAACACAGGCTACACTCCCCTTCAATACAGAAAAACAGACCACTGGACATTCTGTCAATCCTACAGATATAAAAAAGATAACATATCACTTCACCTCCCGCAAATTTGTTGCATTAATTCTGAGATGTTTCATGGTACAGAAATACAGTATACAGAGGAAACCCCTTTTTTTAATCCGGCATCAGACTATAAGTGGAATATAGTTAATACGCTATTATCAAACAATAAAAATGTTTATATATCACACAAGATATCATCAGAAAAATGTGGCAAATTAGTGGTTAATGCAGTTATATGGAAACATGACAACTCTTTTACCCCTACCCACAAAATCAAGAAAGGAGTTTTTGCTTACTTTTCGTTCAGAGGGGGCAAAGATGACTACTGGAAATACATGCATAATATTCATACATGGTCTTTACCTCTTTATGGTTTTCAAAGGGGGCAGGGATATGACATAGAAAAAATAACAAAGCATGGTGAAAATGACTTCCAGTTTGAATTTCATGTCCCAATAAGAAATCCCAGTATTATCTATTAATACAGACAACCTTATACAGCATAAAAAGCCCCACAAAAAAGTATATATTTAGTGATAATTAAATACCAGGGGCTTCTTGCAGAAGATGATTGGAGAAAATTATATCCTGAATGCATCATGTGCAGATAAAGTAACAACTTCTTTTTCGCTGGTTATTAATCCTCTAGAGAGAAACGACTCGGGAGTAAATGATTTTATGATACTACATATTCCTGATATATCCTCATACATATAAAGAATAAAGTATCACCACATGAATCACTTTCCAGACATCAATCCGGCATGAAAGAAGTCATCACCTAATTCTATAAATTACAACACCCCTACGAAAACACAAAAAACTCACAGCATTTTTAACACCATGAAAAAATAATAACACAAAAATACAAAACCAATGAAAAAAACTAAAATGCCAACTATAATAAAAAAGACGAAGCAACATAAATTTACAAAACCAGATTAATAAAACTTCAGTTTCCTGCATTATAATTAGAAGAGCGAATAAATTAATCAAGAAACTGCCATGTTACAAAAGATAACCCTTAATGCCATGCTGAACTATATTGATGAGCACATAGAGAAGCATCCAATAAACATTAATATCCTTGTTCAACACTCAGGTTATAGCCGTCGATACTTACAGTTCCTCTTCTGTAAAGAGCTAGGCATACCAATAGGAAAATATATCCAGCGCAGGAGGATAACCAGGGCAGCTCTTCTGTTGCGACTCACAAGACTACCAATTACATTAATATCAGAAAGACTTTGTTATGATTCACAGCAAACATTCACACGAGAATTTAGAAAACATACGGGATATACTCCTCTCCAGTACAGAAAAAGTGAAGAATGGACATTTAAAAACCAGACTGGTCACAGAGACTTAAAAACATTATTTCCAATTCCACAAATTACAACCTTACCCCAAATACTTTTCTCTGGAATCTCTATTAACTATAAAGGAAGAATACCACACAAATACGACAACGCAAAAAAAAAATGGGATATGATAAACTCAATCCTTTCAAAAAAAACAAAGATACATGTAACAAATGCAATATCTAACGGAAAAAAATCCAGTAATGAATTCAATATAAAAACCATTATTAATACTTCAGAGGAATATGCTTGCACAAAAAAAACTATATATAAAAATATTTATGCCTACTTCACCTATAAAGGTAAACCAAGCGATTACGTTTGTTATGTGAATAATTTATATTTAAATGTTTTGTCTTTTTATGGTTTACAAAGAAGGAGTGGATATGATTTAGAAATCATATCCACACAACCTAACGGCGAATATTACTTTGAATACTACTTACCTATATACAAAGACTCTGAGGTGGCTCCTGACATACCAGACGGTTGATGTATCTTAAAATAAGAGACAGGCTTGGATATATGTCTAACACTAAATAGGTGCGTCTAATAGTAGATCACCTGAATAGAACTCAGTCCGGATTGTGCGATCTGAGCCAGAAGCCCAGTTCCTCATCACTGCGTTCAAGGGGGTTTGAGGGAAGCGGAACCTGCACGATATGGTCGCGCCGGTAACAAGCCACTTTCGGATGGTGTTTTTCGATAACCTTAAAGGCGCTGCTGATAAACTCCAGCAGCTCTGACAAATCACATTCCAGTGGACTGAGTTCACCACCTTCTTCGTTTTTATCTTTTCAGGGATTTAATTTCCTATCGATGAACATATTACTTTTTTGATAGTTAACAAATTACTTTTTACATCAAAAAAAGCACTGAAACTGCAACAGACCCCAGCTACAGTATGAAGGTACGATAAGGTTTTTTGAAGTCTCCTTCGCGCAAATTAATGCGCCAGTGCTAAATTGGTTACCATATTCAGAGATTAAAATTCATATATGATAATTTTAATTTATTAAACAATGAACTCGTTTTAGTGTGATGAAACTAGTTTGTTATTATGACCCTGTTCATCTGGCAATTTGTTGTCTTTTATAAGTATCCACAAAGCTGCTGCACCAATCAGGTCAAATACAGCCAATGCAATAAAGAATGGTCCAAAGCCAATGATACTGACAAATGCACCTATGAATAAGTTAAAAATTAACTGGCCAGACCATGCACATGCCCCTGCCATTCCGACGGCTGTTGCGACCTCATTCTTTTTAAACAAGTCCGCACCTAAAGTTGCAGCAACAGTAGAAAGTAATTGATGTGAGAAACCACCAATACTAATTAATAAAACAGCAATATAGGGATTTGTTATGATGCTAACCAGGCCAATAGTCGTCATCAATATAGCACCAATAGTAAAAGTAATTCGTCGTGAATTTATTAATGAAATCCCTTTTTCATTGAAGAATTTTGCAACAAATCCACTGGCAAGACACCCTAAATCAGCCATAAGAAATGGAAGCCATACAAACATGGCAATTTCTTTCAGGCTAAAATGCAGTGTTTCGACAAAGAAAACAGGGACCCAGAAATTAATAGTTCCCCATGCAGGATCAGCTAAAAATCTGGAAATACCAATCCCCCAAAAGTTTCTTTGCTTCAAAATATTGACTACAGATGTTTTTTCTTTTTTTGTGATGTTAAGATGTTTTTCCTGACCATTTTCAATATATGAACGTTCTTCTGGTGAAAGACGTCTCGCATCTTTTGGGTCTTTATAAAAAAACAACCAGACAAATGCTGCTATTATAGCCAGGATCCCTGCTACAATAAAAGCAAATTGCCAGCTGTGGAACATAATACACCATGCAATCAAAGGAGGGGCTAACATAGCACCAAATGAGGTCCCCATGTTAAATACACCAGTTGCAATACCTCGTTCTTTTGCCGGAAACCAAGTTGAAGCTGTTTTTACGCCCGCAGGAATGGCTGAAGCCTCACTAACACCCATGATACCTCGCATAAATGCCAGCCCCATCCAGGAGCCTGTTAGGGCGTGTCCCATAGTAGCTAAACCCCAGATAACAGCACAAATAAAAAATCCTAATTTAAGACCGATATTATCAATAAAGAATCCCATAATTGGTTGACCTATCGTGTACGCCAACTGGAATACACTCACCACCCAAGAATACTGCTCTTTAGAGATCCCTAAATTAGCCATTATGGTTGGTGCCGCAACGCCAAGAGCGGTGCGGTCAAGATAGTTAATAATCGTAATGAAACATACTAGAATAATCATATGCCATCTGTAGTGTTTTATATATTTCATAAATATCTCAAATAGTTAAGACTGAACCTTACTGACTTATATCTCATTCCGTATATTATCTGTTACACATCATTATGAAAGTGATCAACCTCTTGTTTTTATTGGTTGACCACTTAATCAAGGGGCTCACTGAGAATATTACCGGAAGCATAGCTTCCCCCCACCAGAAGAAGTTAGCTATATGAGTACACTTCTTCGCAGACGTAATGTACTCGTGGTCGACAGTACCCGACAAAAACAAGCAGGAAAAGTACCAAGCCGTAGAAGAAATGATTGTAAGCGTAAACTGACCGCCGTATGTAGCCATTAAGCCAGTATTGGTAACGTAGGTACCCACATTTTCAACTAGTGGACACCTGTTATGGAACAGAAAATATTATCCTCAGAACCCCGCAGATCATTTTCAAATGAGTTTAAACTTCAAATGGTTAAACTGGCTTCACAACCAGGAGCCTCTGTTGCCCGTATTGCCCGAGAACACGATATCAATGATAACCTCCTGTTCAAATGGCTTAGGCTCTGGCAGAACGAAGGGCGTATATCGCGGCGTCTTCCGGTAACAACCTCTTCTGGCGCTGGCGTTGAATTATTACCTGTTGAGATAACGCCTGATGAGCAGAAAGAGCCTATGGCGGCTCTTACTCCGCTTTTATCCACTCCTTCACAAAGCACAGTCAGTGCCAGTTCCTGTAAAGTTGAGTTCCGCCACGGTAACATAACGCTGGAAAATCCTTCACCAGAGCTGCTCACGGTGTTGATCCGTGAACTGACCGGGAGGGGACGATGATCTCGCTCCCATCAGGCACTCGAATCTGGCTGGTTGCCGGCGTTACTGATATGCGTAAATCCTTCAACGGTCTGGGAGAACAGGTACAACATGTGCTGGATGAGAACCCCTTCTCCGGTCACCTGTTTATCTTTCGCGGCCGACGGGGTGACACGATTAAAATCCTGTGGGCTGATGCTGATGGTCTGTGCCTGTTCACCAAACGTCTGGAGAAAGGCCAGTTTATCTGGCCTGCGGTGCGTGACGGTAAGGTATCCATTACCCGCTCGCAGCTGGTAATGCTCCTCGATAAACTGGACTGGCGTCAGCCCAAAACATCCCACCTTAATGCACTGACAATGTTGTAAAAATGTCATGGCCGGATTATAAAAACGGTCATGAGTCGGAAATACCTCATTCGTATCACTGAGCTGGAAAGGCTGCTCTCTGAGCAGGCTGAAGCCCTCCGTCAGAAAGATCAGCAACTGAGTCTGGTTGAAGAGACGGAGGCCTTCCTGCGCTCTGCACTGGCACGTGCCGAAGAAAAGATCGAAGAGGAGGAGCGGGAAATAGAACATCTGAGGGCCCAGATAGAAAAACTGCGCCGGATGCTGTTCGGTACCCGTTCTGAAAAACTGCAGCGTGAGGTTGAACAGGCTGAGGCCCAACTGAAACAACGCGAACAGGAAAGCGATCGTTACAGTGGGCGTGAGGATGCCCCGCAGGTTCCCCGCCAGTTGCGACAGTCACTTCATCGTCGTCCGTTACCAGCACATCTTCCCCGTGAAATACACCGCCTGGAGCCTGAAGAAAGTTGTTGCCCGGAGTGTGGAGGTGAGCAGCGCCCTGAAAGTGATCCGCACAGAACGGGTAAAAAAAGCCTGTACAAAATGTGACTACATCGTTGAAGCACCGCTGCCGTCCCGCCCGATAGAACGTGGTATTGCGGGGCCCGGATTACTTGCCAGCATGTTAACGGGAAAATACTACGAACACCTACCACTGTATCCAAATTTATTCATTATTAAGAACGCAGATTCTTATTTAAATGTGACGGAGGTACCCCTTGATTGAATCGCCAATGAGTCGCCCCCATTTTAACTATATCATAATATTTCTCCTTCCATTTACCATATTCATTATTTAATTTAAAAGACAATGGAAGCCAATGAAATGAGCCCGGTGAATAATACAGACCGACTTTCTTTGCTATTGATAGAACTTCATGGTAACTATGCATCCCCCCGCCAATTAAATATATAATAATTGCTAATGTATATTGTTTTAAAAGCTCACCATTAACAATACCGCCAAAAGCATATGCTGCTTGTAATAATGTGCCTGTTGTCCCAGATATACCTGCACCAAAAACAAGATTATGAGTATCAAGCTCATCATAATATAAATCTGCAGAAGGATTTCTTTTTCTGTTTAAATCTCTGATAAACATATCAATTCCACGATTGTGATACTGTGTAAGACTCTCAATACCCTTTATTTTTTCTTGAAGTATACCCATTTCATTTGTAGGGGTAACGTTTTTTTTTCTGAATGGAGAAGATTCAATTCTTCCTCGTTGTTCTCTATCATCAAACCATGCCTCTCTAACAGATGTCAGACAATTATATTTTTTTGTTTCAATATCTGTTGGTTCAATAATCTTTCTACCAACGGCATCATGAATAGCCAGTTGTTGTTCTAAAAAACCATAATCAAGCAAATAAATAATATCATCCCATATTTTGGCAGCAGAAAAAGAATCTTTATTCCCCCTGGATATTCTGCCATATCCAAAAGAACCATTTGTATAGAAATAGTGCCCAATTTTTTTGTGTGTTATTTTTTTTATCTCACCATTTGTTTCCATATTCTTTCTTGTTAAAAATCTTTTAACCCCTTGACTAACTATGTTTACAGAAGGTGTTGTTACATGATGTTTTTTCGCCAATATTGATAATTCAGACACACACATGCGCTGTCTTATCTGACTAACTTCTGTATCATATGGAATTAAATTGAATGATTTATTAAATCCTCTATGCTCGCCATGATAAGCGTATATTACCTTTTGGAAATCAGAAGTTACAGCATATGGAACGATGATTTTATTATTGACATGAATTTCATCATAATTGTGGGTTTCTTCATGATATCCATCTTTTGAATGATAATCTCTGATATTTAAAATCATTATAATAAATCCTATCTACTATTATATCACAAAGTAACAAACTGTCCCGACTTTCCGGGAGGTTATTTTATCTGAAAACTCAGCATTCTAAATAGGTGTGTCTAATACCACTACACTTTTTCCTGACGATACTAACTCCAATTAGTAGTGGATTTGCCCCTATATTTCCAGACATCTGTTATCACTTAACCCATTACAAGCCCGCTGCCGCAGATATTCCCGTGGCGAGCGATAACCCAGCGCACTATGCGGATGCCATTCGTTATCATGCCAGAACGCCTCTGCAAGGTTCTTTGCTGCCGTTAACCCGTCTGGTTTGGGCATGATACTGATGTAGCCTCGCTTTATTGTTTTCACGAAGCTTTCTGCTATTCCGTTACTCTCCGGACTCCGTACCGCCGTGTTCTTCGGTTCAGGTTTCAACATCCGGGCGAACTGGCGTGTTTCATTAGCCCAGTAGCATGAACCATTATCCGTCAGCCACTCCACTGGAGAGGCCGGAAGATCGTTGCCGAAGCGGCGTTCCACCACTCCCGGCATGACCTCCTGTACTGTTTCACTGTTGAAGCTGCCTGTAGTGACCGTGCAGTACCTCACGATCACAGCAGTCCTGAGCGAACGTGACACGCAGTTTTTCTCCGTTATAACAGCGAAACTAGAACCCGTAAGAACAACAGAGCATTCAGGTAACATCACTGATATGCACACCCCGGTGCAACATCAACATTGCCATAAGTCGACAAACATGATTTTTATCCAAGGTTTTATGAATGTTTTTTGCATCTGACGTCGTTCATTTCGGGAAACAGGAGCTATGCTCGGCATGGCTCTGCCTGGTAAATAGTTTTGGTTGGTTTGGCGATTGCTCAGCTCGCACAATCCGGACTGAGTTCTCTTCAAGGAAACTACTATTAGACGCCCCCATTTAGAAAAATATCAGAAAGTTTTTTTCCAGAATTTAAGACTATTCACAATATTTATCTTTGATTGATTAAACGTCGCCATCGCACTCCACGAATATCACAGGGTGATACATCATGATTCCCTCTAATTATTTTAATTCTGAAATCATCACTTAGTTTCTCGCCCCCCTCTGTTTTTTTTCGTAAAATATAATCATCTTCCCCTGAGCTAAATGAACAAGAATTAAAAAGAAAATGAGTCGCTGCAACTCCTTTATAGGCTTTCCACCACCCGATTTTCAGATCTTTAAAAAGCAACTCACAATTAGCACTACACTTTTCTAAAAAAAAACCACTTCCAAGATAACATGATTTAAATGATATAATTCCCGCACATCGTAATCCAAGATCATTATAAAGAAACAAAAGAAATTGAACGGGACTCATTAGTCCAAAAGGAGAGCAATCTATATAGTCAGGTGTCCCATGAGCAAGAACTATAATTTTACTCTGTAATGTCGATGTTGAAAGAAAGTTTTTGTCTTGCCCCAGTCTGTTTTTTTGAAAAACAGCTATTCTCTCAAGTGGTATATCATAGCGAAGACATAAAGAAAAAGCAGTTTTCCATGATAAATCATCGTCTGATTGAAAAGTTAAGACATAAACATTATCCCACTTCATTTTACGTCCTTAATACAAAAATCATATAAAAACACAATGAAAATATTTATATTTTGTGATAATTTTACTTTCAAATTATTCGAAAAGGAATATGTGATCCTATAGGCAGCCCAACTATAAGAGCATTTTCAAGAGAAGATGATGCATCTCTATATATTTTACCATTCACAGAAAGAACATCTTTTATCTGAAAGCAAACTACTATATCACTCTGAGTCTTTCTATACCCGGAAACCATCGCTTTAGCTTTCAGCAGGGATATCCTCGAATTTGTATACACTACATTGAGACATTCAAGCCCCAGCCTCTGAGACGGTTTTATTGTGGGAAGCATCAATCCAGGTAATAACGGATGGGGTTTCAAATCATAAGGATCCTCAATTTTTGCCACCGTATGGGAATGACCGGATATTAGCATACTCCTATAATTCACATATTCAAGTGAGGTTATACGAACCAAGTAGGTCTCAGGATGAATACCTAGAATAGCCATCATATGTGCCGTGGCTGGCCACATATCTAAGTGCTGATATCGGCTTGCCCACAGAACCGGAGAACGAGTGTTACCAAAATCTTCACTAGACAGGGACTGGTCAGTTGCTTTTTCAGAAAATCTGGAGTTTCTGGAATTAAATGGTTTACGATGAGGGTGATTTCTTGTAAACATAAAGAGATGGTCTCCGTCATAACATATTAAATGTTTTGAATTCATTGGAATTTTACAGTATAATTATTATTCATTTAAAAATAAATAAACCGCATCGGTATCCTAAACATGTATGTCCAATACCGCTATACTTTCCCTGACCATGTCTCCCCACAGTGCTTCATCAACATAGCAGTCTCCTGCGATGATGATTTTTGTTATGAATTTTATATATACCATAAATAATTAAGAATCCGCACCACTACAATTCTACTCCTCACTCTTTTTTAACATGTATAGAGAAGCCATTACCTTATTTTATATCTGTCTCTTATACACATCTCCGAGCCCACGAGAC
>ERZ1026846.262-NODE-262-length-41434-cov-12.184876_pt1 | contig 41434 bp, 43 predicted proteins | sample MGYA00380153_ERZ1026846 | MGnify/ENA primary metagenome ERZ1026846 (study PRJEB33269, sample SAMEA4719789) | human gut metagenome | biome: human-associated habitat; feature: organic feature; material: feces | place: Cameroon | collected 2013-10 ...
ATCAAATCAGCGCTGTGCGCCACCTTTTCAGTGACGAACAAGTCGCACGCATATAAACAAAGTCCGAGTTTTCGAAAATGTTCGACACTTCGGGGCTTGTCAGAAGGTCCTTCACATTCTGTGTTAATCCGGTCGGAATGCCACCCCATTTGCGGAAACGCTTCCAGATCTCCACTGAATACGCCGCGGTCTGTTCCTCTTTCAGCAAAAGGTGGAACTCGTCCACAAAGTATCGGGTGGATTTTCCGGCTTCACGGTTGGCGGTCACGCGCCCCCACACGGCATCCTGCACGATGAGCATTCCCAGCTTTTTGAGCTGTTTGCCAAGCTGTTTGATATCAAAACAGACGATGCGGTTATTGATATCCACGTTGGTGTGGTGGTTGAAAATGTTCAGACTGCCCTTGACGTAGATTTCCAGCGCAGCCGCCACATGGCGGGCTTCCGGTTCGTCTTGCGTCAGCAGTGCGTTGTACAGATCTTCCAGCAAGGGCATATTTTCCGGGATGGGATTCTCGAAATACTTGCGGTAGATCACATGGACGCAGCGGTCAATGACCGTCTTTTCCACCGGCTGCAAACCCTCTTTACCGCCTACCACCAGTTCGCAGAGGGACAGCACAAAGTCGGCTTTCAAAGCCAGCGGGTTATCCTCTTCCGAGTAGTTGCTGTTGATGTCCATCGGGTTGATATACTGGGTACTGGCAGGGCTGATGTGGATGACCTGCCCATGCAGGCGCTCCACCAGCGGAGCGTACTCTGCCTCCGGGTCTGCGATGATAATATCATCGTCTGTCACGAGGAACGCATTACAGATTTCACGCTTTGCGCTGAACGACTTGCCAGAGCCGGGAGTGCCGAGAATCAGGCCGTTGGGATTCTTCAATCGCTTTCTGTCCACCATGATAAGGTTGTTGGACAGGGCGTTCAGGCCGTAATACAGGCTTTCTTTGCCGGACTGATAAAGTTCCTGCGTGGTGAACGGAATGAAGATGGCTGTGCTGCTGGTGGTCAACCCGCGCTGAATTTCGATCTGGCAGTCTGCCAGCGGCAGCGAGGACATAAGCCCCTGCTCCTGCTGGAAATCCAACCGGCACAGGTTGCAGTTGTGCTTCTGTGCAATGCTGGATGCCTGAAAAACATTGTTTTCCAGTTCCTGCTCAGTCCTGCCTGTGTTCAACACCAAAAAAGTGACGAGGAACATCCGCTCGTTCTGGCTCTGCAATTCTTTCAGCAGGGCTTTGGCATCCCTGCCGTAGGTTTTCAAATCCGACGGAAGAATGTCGATATCATACCCGGCACGGATGGCTTTTTTCTGTTCCTCAATGGTACTGCGATCCAGTTCCGTGATGGTGCGCTTCACCGTCTTGATGGCCTTGTTCTGGTCAACGGACTGGATGTGCATAGTGACGATCTGTGACGAATCCATATCCAGAAAATCCTTCAAAAGCTGGTCGCTGATGTCGGATGCCGTGATGCTCAGAAAGCTGGCGGCGCAGAAGATACCGCCCATCTGGAAGGTGCGGCTGTTCTTGAACGCAAAGGCGGTGGGGGCAATGGCGTCTTTTACGGAAAGTCCGCTTTTCACAAGGTCTTTCCAGTCAAAGTGAAACTTGCTTGCACCGTCCATGTTGAACATATCGTGCATGAGTTTCAGCCGCTGGACACCGTTCAGAGGCTTTGCCCGCACACCCAGCCGGTGGAAATTGTTGAGCAGATCGTTCTGAATGTGGTCCAGACGTGGTTTGACCTGCGCCATGCTCTCGCCCTCTACGCCAAAGGTGATGAATTTGGTCTTGGTCAGACCATTATTGCCCTTGGCAAGCTGCTGGCGCAGCATCTGGGAATACTCCGCACGAACATCATCAAAGCCGTCCTTCTGGAACGGAATGCGGATGCTCTTTTCAAACTCGGTGCTGTCGGTCGCCATGTTCACAAAGGACAGCTCAAATTTGATGCTGGAATCGAAGAAGTTCAGAAAACTGCACCATTCCTCGAAAATAGCGGTCTTGTCCTCCTGCTGGGCCAACTGATAGTTGATGTCCTGATACTGGATGGTGCGGGTGTAGTAGTTGGGCTTCACCCGGCAGGTGCCATCCTCAAACATCCGCTGCATGGGGATGGATTGCTGGGCGGTCCGGGGCACAGCAGGCTTTGCGTTCTGCCTGCGCTTCTGCGCAGACTGCGGCTTGCTGTGCTTACCGGTCTTTTTCCAAAACGGGATCATGGGTCATGCCTCCCTTCATCAAAATCGCATAGTAGTTGTTGGTCTTGTAGGGGCGAATCTTCGGGCGGACAAACCGGGACTGCACATAGTACGACAGCAGCTTTTCCATGGGCTGACCGTTTTTCTCGTACATCCCAAGGAAGAACGCCGGGAGCATCACCGCCATCATGCCGAGGGTGGCGGCAGTGTTGCCGCCAGAATCCCGGAGAACAAAAAACAGCGGCACTCCAATGAGAGCCGCTGTGCCAAAGCAGACAAGCTGCCGTTTGGTCAGGTTGAACGCTACTTTGGATTTGACTTTGGTTAAATCACGGGGAACAGAGATATAAGCAGCCAATAAAGCACCTCCTTTAGTGCGCTCCGAGAACGGATTTCGTCACGGAGCTGGTTTTGAACAGGCTGAAACAGAGCAGAACGGTGTAGCCCACGATGCTCCAAATGGAGTTGATGGCATCCCCGGAAATCGCTACCGACTGTATCAGCACGGCGTAAATCGCCACGCAGATGAGGATAAGAAAGCCCTGAAAACCCAGCGCAAACAGGCATTTCAGGTAGTTCTGTCCCATGTGGCTCTGCTCGTGGTTGCCGAAGGTCGCCATGGGGATGGGCGCAAGGCTCACCATGCAGTAGATCTCGATCATGCGACCGTACACGATCACGAAAATGATGATGCTCAAGATCCGCATGGTGATGCCGATGAAAAAGGACTGCAAAAACAGCCCGAATAACGGGCCGACATCCATCTGCATCAGGCTGGCCTCCAGCATCGACAGACCAATGTCGTTGACACGGGTGTTTCCGGCAATGATGCCGCTGGAATCGGACACTACCTTCTGGGTGATGTCAAACACCGCCATGACAATATCGAAGGTGTTGGAGATGAACCAGACCGACACCGCTGTTTTGAAGATCCAGCGCATGATAAGGGCAGGCTCAAACTGCGCCATGTTGTTGTGCTGAGTGATCATTTCAATCAACTCGTAGCAGGCGATAATGGTCAGGATGATGCCTGCAATGGGCAGCACCACATTCCGGGAAAGGGCTTCAATCATGGCGAACACTCTCGGCTCAAAACTGGAGGGCTTGGTGCCCACTTGCTGTGCGATGTTGCCAACCTGCGCATTTACATCATCGAACAGACCGGAAAGGTTTGACATAATGCCTGCCGTCAGGATGCCTTTGATCCAGTCGGCAATGGCTTTGAGAACGGTTTCCATTCAGTCACCGTCCTTAGCTGAAGTGGTTGATAAGGGTCTTGAGAAGGTTCAAGAGAAAAATAATGTGGGTCAAAAACTGCATAAGACACCGCCTTTCGTTGATGGGTTAATAAAAACACGGCTTGGAGCACGGACATTCACTAAAACTGCAAGCTGCAGAGGGTTTTCCGTTGCTGCTCAAGCCGCCGTATGGAATAATGACCTCATTTCATCTATCATTTTTTCGAAATTTTGATTGATGAATGATAGATGAAACGATATGATCAAATGCAAAAGTGTCCGATGAAAACAAAAAAGCCGACTGCTTTTCGGCAATCGGCATAGGACAATAATTCGGTTATGCAAGCATCTTGCCCTCCAGATAGGAGCAGCGGAGATAATCAGGATTGGTGTAGTATACGTTGGAATTGAAATCGGAGATCTCATCCGTGATAAACGACGAAAAAACATCCAGAATTGCCTGTGCAGCATCCTCATCCTTCATGGTGGACAGCACCAGCCCCTGATACAGCATTCCGATGGAGGTTGCAGAAGGAACCGTATAGCGGCATTCTGCAGCGGTGTCGAAATCCCCCTCCGGGATGTTGAGATCGTCAATCAGCTCATCCGAAACCTGCTCAAAGGACAGGCAGTGATTTACTTCTGCCAGCCGGAGCTGCCGTTCGATGTCGGCTTTTGTGAAGTGACGGATCACATCCTGCCGATGATTTTTGGTCTTGCGGGCAATGGTCTCGATCAGGCTGCAAACATAGAGAACATCATTTTTCTGCTTTTCGGTCATGGATGGGTTCACTCCTCTCAAAGGTCAGGCAGTGCAATGCGTTTACGGTATGAAAGCTGATTTGATGTGTTGGATGCTTGAATTTCGCCAAGGCCCAAAATGCTTCGCGGCTGATCTGCCCGGACGTAAATCCGTTGACGTAATCCCAAATGGTGTCATCTGCCATGGGACCCTCCACAATATCGTAGGGATGGGTTTCACCTGCACGACATTTTGCAATAAAATCCAGCCATTCGTCCGACATTTCAGGGAAACGCAGAATCTTCAGGTCGGGATTCTCTGCATAACGATAGACGTTCACAAGGCCGTCAGCAGAACGGCGGTCTGCCCAGCGGTAGGCTTGCTGATAGTTGTTCGTGCAGTAGAATCCCCAAGAGAAGTCCTTTGTATACTGTGTGATGCGGATTTCGGGATAGACAACTTCTTCTTTACTGCCGTGATATAATAAAATCTCGCTCATCTGCGTCACCTTCTGTATGTGAGATAATAACTATGGATTTCCTTATTATAATATGTACCGGGCGGCAATCGCCGCCCGCTGTTCTTAACCGAACAGACCGCTCAGCAGGGGAATCAGGGTAATGCCGACCAACGCGACTCCGCCCCCAGCCATGAGTTGTTTCATGCCCTGCGACTTACTGCCGGGGTTGTCGTTACCATAACCTTCCAGCAGGTTGATGGCACCCCAAACGCCGAGGCCGGCACCCAGAGCGACAACCAGAGTCTGAAGAACTTCGATAGCAGAGTTGAAGAATTCCATAGTCTTTTCTCCTTTATTATAAAGCGTTTTCGATCATTTGTACACACCCGAAATCTTATTGTTTTACGCTACATAACCGCAGCAAGGCTGATTTTCTGGTGCACCTTTCTGACCGGGGTAAAATAAAACCACCTACCGGATCAGGCAGGCGGAAGCGAATCAGCGTCAATCACAACAAATTCATCATTGGAATTGATTTTTTCTTTTCGATTCAGATACTTTTCAATATCGAAGGTGTTTTTGGGGTCGTAGTCGGAGGTCAGCTTGTAGTTGGGGTGCTGGGTCAGGTCGTACTTGTCCGAAAGAAAGGGGCGCACGCCACGCAACTGCAAAATGCACTTGCCGCCGTCCAGCACCGCCAGTTCGTCCCGGCTCAATAATTCGTGCCCCATCTTCTGGAACGTAGTGCCGTAACTGGGGCTGTTGCCACGAGTGTCCGAAGTGTTAAACGCATCAATCGTTTCTTTGCCCAGCATTTCGGACAGGTCTTTCAGAGTGGTAGGCTCGCTGCCGCCCAGAAATATCTGGCTGTCCATGTTGCCTACGATGGTGTCCGCATTATCCTTGTAGATGGCTTTTAACTGGCTACGGGCTTGCAGTACCAGACAGGCGGAGATCTCACGGCTGCGAATGGTCGCCACCAGCTTTTCCAAATTGGGGATCTGCCCGATGTTGGCACATTCGTCGATAAGGCATCGCACATGGATGGGCAGCTTGCCGCCGTACACATCGTCTGCTTTGTCGCAGAGCAGATTAAAAAGCTGCGTGTAAACCATCGAAATCAGGAAGTTGAAGGTGGAATCCGTGTCCGGCATGATGAGGAACAACGCCGTTTTCTTATCGCCCAGCGTGTCCAGTTGCAGTTCATCGTACATGGTGAGGTCTCGCAGTTCTTGGATGTCGAAGGGCGCGAGCCTAGCACCGCAGGAAATCAGGATGGATTTTGCTGTCTTACCAGTAACTGAATGTCAACAGTAATTTAATACTTTCTACGAATCAAACAGAAATTTCGGCATTTTGCACATCAAAACGTAACATTCTTTTGACTTTTTCCTGTGCGCTTTCCCGGCACCCGTCTTGAAAATGAATCAGTACGGTAAATTCCTGACCATTGATGGTACGCTTGATAAAGGGTGCGTTCTTGTTGGGCAGATTCATATTGTCCATTTAATTCCTCCATATAAATCCTAAAAAGGCATCCGGCTTCTTTCCAAAGCCGGATACCTTACAGTTCCATCTTCTGTTCCTTCTGGGATGTCTTATCCTGTTTCCGGGTTTGCTCATGTGACTGGTGAAGCTGCTCCACCACCGACTGTTTACTCTCTGCCTTGTCCAGCACTTCCACCTGTTCCGGTCCGAGAACCTGACCGACCCAATAGCGGACTTCATTCAGCGGTTTCAACTCTGCCTGGATCTGTTCCAGCTGCCGGGCAAAGGTCGCGTGATCCGCTTGCAGTTTGCTGTACTCTGCCTCCAGGGCGTCCAGGTTCACATTCAGGTCAACGTGCTGCGCTTTCAAATAGCGGTAGGCTTTGTTGTAGGCTTTCAGCTCCTCCTGATGACTTTCGGCAAAGGCGGCCTGTCTCTTTTTCCAGCCGATCTTCAGGTACTTGTCATGGACGGGCTTCTGCTCCTGGCAAACTGCAACAGCGCTCTGTATCCCGGCAATGTCCTTCATCCGCTTCTCGGCCTTTCTCATACCGGTATGGGCCTGGCTGACTTTCTGCTTCACGCCGGACAAGACGGTGTTCAGCTGCTCCAGAGTCGAGATCTTATGCTGTTGGAGATAGACAACAGCCCTTGCCACATTCTTCAAATCCTTCAGGTCGCCCTTCTGCTGCCCGGACCAGGACCAATCGCTTCGTCCCGCTTTTCTCTGGTTCAGATAATCATTGAGAAGCACCCCAAGGTCTGTAGATGCTGCCTCCTCTTTCAGCAGTTCTTTCTCTGCCTGGATAAGCTCCCCCACCCAATCTAACAGGCCCCGAATGGTTTTGCGAATGGCAGACAGCATCTGGTTGGCGGCCTTGATATCCCGATTGAGATTTCCGATGTTGGTCTGGATTCCCCGCCGCTCCATCTGAACCACTGCAGGCCCCATGTGGACGGTGGGGATCACATCCAGACCCTGACGCTCATAGGAGCGCAGGTCAAGCCGTTCTGGCCGCTCCGCTGCTTCCAGGTATCGGTTGACGGTATCGGCCCAGCCTTGCCGCCAGACCTCCGCATACTTTTGGTCGTTCCAATCCACGGTGTCTTCCTTGTGGCTTTTCCAGTTGCCGGATGGCAATCGGATGCGTTCGCCGTTCTCATCCAGGTCGTACACCTTTCGGCTCTTGGGGAGCCACTTTCCATGTTCGTCCATGGCTCGAAGGGTCAGCATTACATGGCAATGAACATTGTGTCCGGGCGGGGCAGGGTCATGGATAGCAAAGTCAGCGATCATCCCCTTGGAAACAAACTGCTTCTCGCAGTAGTCCCGGACCATCTGCGGGTACTGTTCCGGCGGAACTTCTTTGGGCAGAGCCAGCACGAAGCGCCTGGCCAGCTGGGCGTTCCATTGTTTCTCGGCAGCCTCCACCGAGTTCCAGAGGGTTTCCCGGTTGGCGTACTCCGGCGGAGCGTGGGATGGCAGCATGATTTCCGTGTACAGGATGCCACGCTTGCCGGTGTAGTTTTTGGTTTTCTGATCGTACTCCGAAAACAACTTCTCGCCGCTCTGGTAGGCTGCACCTGCCACCGCTGACTGTCCTTTGCTGCGCTGGGTGATCGTGATGTCAAAATGTGGGTTGGGCAAAACTCTCACCTCCTTCTGGGCAAAAAGAAAAGCAAGAAACCATCTCTGATTTCTTGCCTAGTGGTGCCGCCAGTAAGCGGCTGGTATTTAGTTTTAAGGTGTTGTGACTCCTAAAAGCAATTACCTTATCGGAGTTCCAATATGCTTGTCCAATCTCCATTGTGGAGTAGTTCCATCATCTCCCCAATACTCGTCAATAAAAGCGATTTTCCCATCCTTTATTTTAATAAAAGATGTTACATGACAAGAGATTTTTCTATCGCCCGAATACACATGGACAACTGTAATAATTAAATCGGAGAATTTTTCAATCCGTTCAATTTCTCCATCCCAGTCTCCTGGATATTCGCAGTTTGCTTTGATAAATTCATTGACAGTAAAATGTTCATTCGTATTATGCCAATTAACAAAAGCGTCTTTATGAAAGAATACTTTCATTTCTTCTGGTTGCTGCGACAGAGCAGCTTTCCAGTAAGCGTTTATATCCATCGTGTTACTCCCCCTGCTGTTTTTACTTTCTGGTTTATTATACTCTGTCCTGTCGGATAAGTATAGCGGGATTTTGTAAACTTGTTAAATGGAAACAGCTTGCAGCGCAAGGTGTTCCCGGGCGGCAAGTCCACAAAGGGGTAGCTGGCGCAGCCAGCGCAGGGGAAGTGTAGCGTCTCCTGTGATGATTGGAAGCAACCGCAAGTGTGCTGGAAATCATCCGCTTTCCGCAGGAAGCCCCCGGCAGAACGCAACGCACCGGCTCGACCGGTGTATAGTTGCGCCCTTCATCCTGAAGGGTCTAGAATGTTCCGGGCTTCTTGCAAATCGTGAATCATCTTGGCCAGGGCAAGCGCAACCTCCTGTTGACGAAATGAAAGTTTCAGCAGCTCCATCACCTGGTCATCGGTTAGCTCTCCGGGGCAGATTAGGAAGCTCTCCAGCATCCCGCCGCGGGTGCAGAGACGATGGGTGCGGGCCTTACGGGTGAGTTCTGGTATTCGGTGCTCCAGCATTTTCTCCTGATGCTGGTAATACCGGAGTTTCTGTTCGGCCTTTTCTTTTTGGGTTTTCATGCGGTCCAGCTTTTCACTCATAAGTCTCCATCTCCTTTATAAATAATGAAAGCGGCAGGATCGTCCAACCGGACGCCTGCCGCTGTTTATTATAGACACTTGATTACCACTGGTGGGCAGTTTATTTGCCTTTTTCATCCTTTAAATCATGGCTCTTTGTGGCCAAAAAGGTTCCAATCAAAAAGCTGCAAATACAGAGGCAGAAAATAATCCCTGCAGTTCTGCTGTAAGATACTGGCAATACTTCATAAAAACCCTGCAAGGAGCAAAAGGCGTTAAGTGCATCGATGCAGGCAAAGAACAAAAAGATTCTTCTGCCGGTGCGCTTTACCCTGGGCCAATTATCTTCGTTTACATCAAACGGCAGACTAAAATTTACAATCGGAAAGGACATAGGGGCGTGATGCTTTTGAAATCTCACAAAACTGTCAGGCATCAGCCGCATGATGATGTACAAAATCAGATAAATAATAAATCCCGGAAAGATCACTCCATTGGAAAGCTGAAGCATAACGTTTTCCTCCTTTCTCTTTTACACAGCAACACGGTCGTTTTCCAGCGGCATCCCCCATCACCTCCCCACACAGGAAAGGGAAAATCAAAACACACTCTATTTATTTTATATTATACCATATTTTCATGTTGTTTAGCAATTTTTTGGCAAAAAAGGTAGTGAACTCCTGCCGCTGTTTCATTTGTCATTGATCTTCTTGACCTGCTCCACCGCTTCCTGCTGCACCAACAGCCCCGCTGAGAAGCCGTACTTGAAATGGCACTCGCTCTCCTCGCCCTGGGCGATAGAGGACTGGGTTTGAAGTTCTTCCACCAGGGCGTAGTCCTCTTTACTCAGCCGCCTGGAAAGCTGCTCCATCAGCTTCTCACAGGTTTTGAGGGCCTCTATGTATGCCGGCGAAGTCGGCACCACTTTCTCACTGGGATAAAATTCCCCATTATAAATTGCTTCCAGAATCATCGTCCTGCCCTCCTCACACATAGATCATCTCAGCCTGGATGATTTCCTCGGCCCGGCTGCGGATGGAGTTCATGGCCTGCACCCAGCGTACCGGATCGGCTGCTTTCAATTCCTCCGTGATGCCCTCGGCCTGGGCCATCTGCTGGACAATCAGGCTGCACCGTTCGGCGGCCTGTTCATCCAGGTCGGCCAGGATGGTATACAGCTTCCCAGACAGAAACAGCGCTTGATAAAGGACCGGCCTGTAAGTTTTCAGGTATTCCTTATGTAATCGGCCCCAGCGGCCGATGGGGCGTTTATCTTCCGGCAGCCTCAGCGCCGGGAGATAATAATGGTCCGTCAGGACATAATCCAGACCGTTCTTGTTGTCGTGGATATGGTGTTGCAGCTTGTTCATGCGGATTCTCCTTTCGGCTCTGTTTCCAGATATTTTTGGTTGGGAAGGTAATACACACCCTTTGCACGATCTTCAGACCGGATTGCTTCTTTCTTGGCATCTATGCCGGCTTTTTTGGCCGCCTTGGTTTTCTGATAATAGGCATCCTGCCAGCCGCTTGCCTTGCGTCGAAGATAGGCTTCATGCCGTTTTTGACGCAGCCGTTCTTTTTCTTCCAAGGCGGCACGTTCCTCCTCTGACGGAGAATTGATCTCCTGCATCCCGAACTTGCCAACAAAATTGAAGTAGATCTCAATGGTCTGCGGGGAATTAGCCACGCCCTTGTAATCCCGTTCATGCACAAAGATTTTGTAGATGAACTGGTTCAGCATGACGGCATCCAGTTCTTCAAAGTTCTGGTATTTTTTCACCAGTGCAATAAACTTGTCCGCTGACTTCTGTTCCTGTTCGTATTCGTCCACTTTCTTTTGCAGGGAATCTATTTCCGCCTCAAGGGCTTCCTGTTCCTTGGTGTACTGGGCTTCCAGAATTTGATACCGCTTATCTGGGAGCTTTCCCAAAATGTTATCCTCATAGATTTTACAGAGCAGAGTTTCCAACTCATCCAGCCGCTTTTGGCAGGCAGTGAGCCGGGTCTTCTGACCCTTCATTTCGCTGGACTGCCGGTTCTCAATCTCAGACCTTACAATACAGGCAAATTCTTCTTCATCCTCTTTTGAGAACCGAACGATTTCCCGCAGCGTTTCCTGGATCAGTTTCATGACCGAATCAGCATTGACCCAGTGTCCACTGGCGCATTTACTGCCAACGGGGATTTTGCCATAACCAGAACAGGAAAAGTTTGCCGTGCGATTTCCATTTCCGGTGCGGTGAATGTACATCGGACTGCCGCAGTCTGCACAGTACAGCAAGCCGGCCAGGGGATGAACTTCCCCCCATCCGTCCGGGTAGCGCCGGATTCCGGCTCGCATCCGCTGCACCGTATCGTAGGTTTCCTGGTCGATGATCGGCTCATGGGTGTCCTTGATGATGTTCCATTGGTCCTGGTCAACGTAGTGGCTTTTCTTGTCCTTGAAGTGTTTCCGTGTTTTGAAATTGCAGGTGTGTCCCAGATAAGAGGGATTGGTCAGGATGTGGACGATGGTGGAACTACCCCACCGGTAGGGGGACTTGATTTCTCGCGTCTTCCATAGGCCAATCCCCAGCTTCTGGTGGTAGTAAGCCGGAATTTCAATGTGTTCGTTTGAGAGGATATTTGCAATTTGGTAGGGTCCTTTACCCTCCATAGCCATGCGATAGATTCGCTGTACAATCGGAGCCGCCACCGGGTCGATCACCCATTGGTTTTTATCCTGCTCCGATTTCAGGTACCCATAGGGTACAGAGCTGCTGGTATGCTTTCCAGCAAGGTTCTTTGCCTGAAATGCAGAGCGGATTTTCTTGCTGGTATCGCGGGCATACCACTCGTTCATAATATTTCGGAACGGAGTGAACTCATCGTCGCCTTTAAGGGTGTCCACGCTGTCATTCAGGGCAATCAGCCGAGTGTCGTGTTTCCGCAGCACCTCCATATAGGTGCCGACTTGCAGATAGTCACGGCCGAAACGGCTCATATCCTTCACAATGACCACGGAGATTCGGTCGGCTTTGACCTCGTCAATCATTTTCTGGAAACCAGGCCGGTCAAACCGGGTGCCGGAGATGCCATCGTCGGTGAAGTGAACACAGTTGGCAAAACCCTGCTGTTCCGCATAGTCCTCCAGGATGCGCTTCTGGTTTGAGATCGAGTTGGATTCGCCTTGCAGCTCATCGTCGTGGCTCAGGCGTTCGTAGAGCGCAGGATAGCGTTCGGATTTCCTTGCCACTAGGATCACGCTCCTTTCATCGTTGAATCGTTCATTTTAATATCTTCCAAACCGGTTTGAATCAAGCGATATTAAAATTCTGTCTGCATTCTATAACACCTGCGGCCAGCTTGTAAAGTTTGTACTGCCGTCCGGCAAAGCTGTTGGGCTTTTTCTTGCCCAGTTCCTCAAACAGCAGATCCACCGGGTTCTGATATTCCTCATCGTCCTCCAGCACCTGCATGGTGTTCAGCATCTCCAGTAACGTCGCAAAATTCTGTTCCTCCACCGGGGCTTCATAGTGCAGATAAGCGATTAGGGCAGTGAGCAAAAGACGCTCGCTTTTCTCCCAGAAAGGGTCCCCGCCGCTGCCTTCACCCTTGGTGTTGGTCATAAGCGTGGTTACGAGTTTCAGAATGTCCTTTTCGCTGTGAACGTAGCTGAACGGATTGTAGTGCATCGACTTTTTGAAGTTGATGGTGTTCAGGATTTTTACCTTGTAGCCGTTCTTCAGCATGGCCTGTCCACATTCAAGCACGATCGTACCTTTCGGGTCAGTGACCACATAGGAGCTGTGACATTGTAAAAGGTTGGGCTTGAGCCAAAACCGGGTCTTGCCGCTGCCGGAGCCACCCACCACCAGCACGTTTTTGTTTCTTGCATTCTTGGGATCAGGCGGGCGGTTGGACATCATCAACCGTTCCGTTTTGGTCAGGATGATGTTTTCGGCAAATTTGGGAGCCATGAATGGTTCAATGTCCTTGGGCGTACCCCACCGGGCAGAGCCGTACTCCATGCCGTGGCGGTACTTTTTTGCGTTTTTGCCACGCAAATAGACCGCCAGCCGTAACCCTGCACTGCAGCACAAGCCCACCAGCAGATCCAGAGGATGCAGGCTAGGAAAAGGGTTGGCGAATGCCACCGGGACAGTGCCCATCATGGACATGATTTTCTCGCCCAGTTCTTTGCCCTCCGCAAGCCGCCACGCTTCACCAAAGTTCGTTGCTGCCAGTCCCAGCAAAATATAGGGCAGATACAGCGCCAGCAGCTTTGTCAGCTTTTTAGTGGTCACAGTCCGCGCTCCTGTTCCTTGTGCCGGACTTTACCGGGGAGTTCTGCCGCTGCCTGCACCAGTTCATGCAGTTTTGCCAGCACCGAGGGACGTTTGTCCTTGTTCAGCAGGGATGCCGAATACTCTTTGAACGCCGAGTTGAAGGCTTCTGCGTCTGGGGCTTTGAAAAAGACCAGATACCGGGGCGGCACTTCAGAGCTGTCCTTGCGGATAGCGTAGTCGATGCCGTACTTTTTGGCATAGCGTTCCAGCCCACGGATGCCGGTCTTGCTGATCTCCACACTGGACACGCCCCGATTCTGCCGCAGAAGGGTGCGGACGCTCTGCTTGCCTTGGGATGCTTTGGACTGGTACAGCCGAATCGCTGCCTTTACTGCCCGCAGGACAGTCCGGGCAGACAATTTTGTGGTGGAGATCATAATGTTGAATGTTTTCTGTTCGATTTCTTCCTGCACTGCCATCACCTCCCGTACAGCAGGGTGATTTTAGCGGTCATGCTCTGCCGGGGGCTTGGTGCGGGGCTTTTCTGTGGGAGGTTCATCGGGCACCGGCAGCACCAGCAGACGGTTGCCCAGCTTCAGAAAGGCTTCCGGCTGATGGAAAAGCTGCTCGTACTTCTGCGCCAGTTCCGGGGGCAGGGACGCAAAATCCTCCTCGCCCAGACCTACCACCAGAAAAGTCCCGGCAACGGCATCGTACATTTCTCCGTTTTCATCCCGAAGGGCACGATTCAACGGCAGCCCCATGAGCTTGCCCTCGTCATTGCAGATGATAGCCACCGGGTCGGCAAAGGGATAGCTTGCGCCGATGGAACCGCCCACAGCCTGCTGCAAGGCTTTCAGGTCGTTGTCAATCTCGACCTGCTGCGGATATTGCCCCGGTGCTATTTTCAGCACCGACAAGGTGTTTTCATTCTGTTCCATTATCGTCCTCCATGAATTTAACGGTGCTCTCCTGCCCGGCATGGGCGGCGTTCAACAGAGCCGCCACGAAAAAGCCGAAAACAGCACCTGCTTCAAAAAATTCGAAATCGAAAAAAAGTTCAGCATGGCGCACCTCAGTCGATGCAGATACAGGTCAGTTCCTGACCGTCTGCCACCAGCGTGACGCTCTGCATTTCCAGATAACTCTGGAAACGGTAAATGTCCTCCACTGTCAGCGAAACGATGCGGCCGCTGCTGTCTGTGCGGTAGAAAATGACCGCACCCGTCAGATAGTGCTTGCCCGCCAGCGTCAGCACCTGTGCCGGGTTGTAGCTGATGAACAGCGGCGCGCCCTTGATAGTGATGGTGGCATCTTCTTCATCAAAGCAGGGCAGAATGTGGGGCGCATCTTCCTCCATGATGATGGTCAGTTCCATGTCCGGGGCGATAGCGGCGAGATAAATATTGGCATCCGGCTTGTGTCTGCCGGGGGATGCCGCATGGTTCAGCACGGACAGGATGCTCACATCCACGGTAATCTGTTCCGTGCGGACAGTACAAGAAGTGGGATTGAAAGGAATCGTGTTGTCCATAGGCTTTACCTCCTGAATTTTTGCAAAATAAAAAGACCCAATCGGGTCTTACGATTCAAGGCATAATCAGCGTTCATTTTTGCGCTGCTGCTTTTTCTGCCACGCATCCAGAAGCTGAATGATTTTTTCTTCCATTTGCCGAGGCGTATAGCTGCGCGGAAAGTATTTTCGCAGGATGTCGTTTTTTATAGTTACGGTGTCCTGCTCACTCTTCTTTTCCTGCCCCAAAATGTCAAACGCCTTTTCATAGGTGAACTCACCACACTGCGCCATCTTCTTTAGTTGCTGAGCCTGCGATACAGATGGGGCATTTTGGGTATCCTCCATGGCTTCTAAAAAATCCCGCTGTTGGCTTTCGTCCAGATAGGACAGTTCCACAGCGGGATTGAAGGAGATTTTCTTTTCGTCTACCATGTCCAGCAGTTCCGGGATAAGGTTGGTCAGGCGGATAAAACGCTGGACTTGTCTGCCACTTTCTCCGCTTTCCTTTCCGATAACATCGGCGGTTTCAAAATTCCCGACAAGTTGTCGGGAATTTTCTTTTGACGGTCTACCGCTAGTTCTTCGCATGGCATCCAGTTTCATCTTGTACGCCAAGGCGCGTTCACTGGGTAAAATGTGTTCACGCTGAAGGTTGCTGTCCACCATCAATATCACAGCAGCATCGTCCGACATCTGCCGCACAATGACCGGCAGCGTGTCCAGCCCAGCAAGTTTAGCCGCATACTGACGGCGGTGCCCGGAGATGATCTCATAGCCGTCACCGTCCGGGCGAGGGCGGGCAATCAGCGGAGCCAGCACGCCGTACTGTGCGATACTCTCCACCGTCCGGGTCATGGCTTCATCATCCAGCACCTTGAAAGGGTGGTTGGTGAAGGGGTGCAGTGCATCAATGGGAATCTGCTGTACCTGCTCCCGCTGTTCCTCCTGTCGGTTTTCCTCGGTGGAGAACAGGTCATCTAGCCCTTTCAGAGCTAAGTTTCCGCTGTCGATCGGCATCCGCCAGCACCTCCTTTGCAAGAGATTTGTAGGCTTCTGCCACCTTGCCCTTGGGGTCATAGGCAAAGATGCTTTTGCCTGCTGCACTGGTTTCAGCTGCTCGGACTGACCGTGGAATGGTCTGCTCAAACACCTTCAGGTGCTTTCCGTATGCCTGCCGGATCAGATTGCTGATCTGCTTTCCGTAGTTGGTGCGGTTGTCGGTCATGGTCAGCAAGATTCCCTCGATTTTCAGTTTCGGATTGATCTGCCGCCGGACCTTTTGGGCGGTCTGCAAAAGCTGTTCCAGACCCTTTGCGGAAAGATACTGCGCCTGCACGGGAATCAAGGCAGCGTCTGCCGCCGCCAGTGCGTTGATGGTGAGCATCCCCAGCGAGGGCATACAGTCCAGCAGAATAAAATCGTACTCCCGCTTGGCACTGTCCAGCACCTGTTTCAGCATCTTTTCCCGGTTCATGCTATTCACCAATGCCACTTCCAACCCTGCCAGTTCGATGTTGGCGGGAATCAGGTCAACGCCCTCCGCATGGTGCAGAACGCCCTCACCGGGCTGGATGGGCTGGTCGTTCATGGCTTTCTGCATCAGGTTGGAGAGGGTGGTGGGCAGTTCATCGGGCTGCTGCCAGCCCATGCTGATGGTCAGAGACCCCTGCGGGTCGGTATCCACCAACAGAACTTTCTTGCCCTCCATTGCCAGCCCAATGCCTAAGTTCTCACAGGTGGTGCTTTTCCCCACACCGCCTTTTTGATTGGTGACTGCGATAATCGTAGCTTTCTTTGCGATAACATCACCCCGCTTTCGGTGAACCACGCGCAAAGTCGTGGTTCGTCTTGTTCTGATAGTAGAGGTTCATGGTGGTGGGCGCATTGTAGAGCATCGCCAGCAGATATTGCTTCATGTTCCGCACCGGGGCGGTGTTCTCTGCCAGAGAATCCAGCACAAAACGGATGTGGTCGGCATTCAGCTTTTTCAGCCGACTGCGTACCACCTCGGCGGGCTTATCATCTCCGGCGATACGCAACATCTTGCGCTTGGTGGAACAGGTGTCCACAAGCAAGTCTACGATCTGATAGATGGTGTCCTCATCGTCCGGGCAGAGCCGGAGCAGAAGGTCTACCTCTAACGCCTGATAAAAATAATCCTCAAGCTGCTCCCGGATACCCCCGGAATAGATAGGGTCAGGATCGTTCCAGTCTGTATTATTCTTATCAGTCTTATTTGCTTGCGTTTTTGGCTGCTCCAGAATTGCACTTTCTGCAGCACCAGAATTGCTGTTTGGGCAATTCTGTATTTGCGCTTTTGGCAGGCCGGACGAAAAGTCCTTGACGTAGATCAGGCTGGGTCTGCCCAGACCACGGCGTTTGCGCTCGATGAGGTCGATGTCCTCCAGTTCCCGGAACAGCTTGACCGCCTTGTGTTCGGCGCAACAGAGAGATTCCTGCACTTCCCGGACGGTGTAAATGATATACACTCGTCCTTGCTCGTCCAGCCAGCCGTTCTTCGCGGACAGGCTCATGCGGTCCAGCAGGATACCGTACAGCGTCCGGGCATCGGTGGAGAGCTGCCGGAAACGGCAGTCTTGGAATAGTGCCTTTGGGATGCGGAAATAGGAGAACAACTCACCCGACTGACCATAAAAGTAGTCCAGCGTCATTTGGTGTGACCTCGGATTTTCAACTGTATGGGTGCGTTCATGTGGAAAAAACACCTCCTTTTTGTGATATGGAAAATTTTTTGAAGTTCCATTTTTGAGAAAAAATGGATGGAAAATGGATGGAAAATGGATGGAAAAATGCGTTGTAGTTTGTCCCCAAAACTGCAAAATCAAAAATGTGTTATTTTTTAAAAATATTACGAAAAGGACAAAAAATCGAATATTCGAAAAAATAAATAACGTAAATATGCTGTTTCTTGTGCTCTCCGTTTATAAAGTGCAGAACAGGCTGCCATCAAGAACCCCCGCAAGTAATTGCGTGAGGGCCTGAACCGACACAAATAACGCAAACGAACCGCCCCGGTTTCCACAGCAGGAAGCCGGGGCGGTTTTTTATACCAAAAAAGAAATCGTTTTTTGTGGCTTTGATGAATTTGCGCAGAGCCGTTGACAGCAGAAGGGCAGAAGCGTATCTTTGGAACAGAAGATGGAACCGGGCTATGAATAGCAGGTTTCTCTACCTTGCAAGGACACTTTCGTTTTGATGAGGCACGACCCGGTGCGCCGTTTTTTCATTTGCGGAGATAAAATACAAAAAGTACTGATTATGGGATACATGATCTGTTATGCTTGGTACATGGAAGGCACACACACCGGAAAAGGAACAGAAATGCGATGGATGTTGAATAAAACAAGGTTTTTGGTTGGTAAAACGGACCCGGAGAATACCAGCCTGTGGCTGCCGCTCTGGATGCACCTGTGGGATACGGCGGGCATCATGGAGCGGCTGGTCCGGCAGTGGCTCCCGGAAAGCGTAAAACGGGCCATGGGCATGCGCGAGGAAGCGTTGCGCGCGCATGCCCGGTTTCTGGGCGGAATACACGATATAGGCAAGGCTACGGTAGCCTTTCAGGCAAATATCCTGCGCACCCTGCCGGAGGCGCGGCAGCGGCTGGAAACATTGACGCCGCTGGACTGTCCTGAACAGAACCGCCGGGAGTCGCCGCATGCCAGGGCGGGCGAGGCGATCCTGCTGTGGGATGATTGTCCCGGAGGGATCGCCTCCATTGTGGGGGCACACCACGGCAAGCCACAGAGCTGCGCGGCGGTCGATGATCAGTTAGAGGGGTGGGAGAGCAACTACTACCCCAAGGGACAGAAAAAGGTCTGGCAGGGTTTCTGGGTAGAGCTGCTCATGACTGTTTTGCAGGACTGCGGCTTTGACGACACAGCGGAGCTGGAAAATCTGGACCCGCAGGAGGAAGTGCTTCTGACCGGACTTCTGATCATGGCAGACTGGATTGCCAGCAATACGGAATACTTTCCCCTGATCCCGGTAGAGGAGTTGGGCAGTATGAAGGATTACCCGGCGCGGGTGGACAGGGCGTGGAAAAAGCTGGCGCTGCCCTTCCCGTGGGAGGCACAGCCGGGCATTGCAGACCCGCAGGAGTTTGCGGTGCGGTTCGGCTTTGCGCCCAATGCGGTGCAGAGGGCTGTTCTGGAGGCTGTGGATACCGCAGCGGAACCGGGCATCCTGATCCTGGAAGCACAGATGGGCGTGGGCAAAACCGAGGCGGCGCTGGCCGCTGCGGAAATCATGGCCAACCGGTTCGGGCTGGGCGGTGTCTTTTTCGGGCTGCCCACACAGGCTACGGCAAACGGCATCTTTCCTCGGCTGCTTGGCTGGGCAGACACGCAGTCTGAGGAGACGCTGCCGCAGGCTATAAAGCTGGCGCACGGCATGGCGGAACTGAACGAGAGCTATCTGCGGCTGCAGGGGCGCGGGGTGCAATTGGAGGAGGACGCGCAGGAAGAGCATCAGGTGCAGGTACACCAGTGGTTTCGGGGAAACAAGCAGGCACTGCTGGCAAACTTTGTGATTGGTACAGTGGATCAGCTGCTGCTGGCAGCACTTGCCCAGAAGCACGTTATGCTGCGGCATCTGGGGCTTGCGGGCAAGGTAGTCATTATTGACGAGTGCCATGCCTACGATACCTACATGAACTGCTATCTGGACCGCGCACTGGAATGGCTGGGCTGGTACAAGGTGCCGGTCATCCTGCTGTCAGCCACTCTGCCCGCCCGGCGGCGCACAGAGCTGGTCGAGGCCTACCAGCAGAAAAAGGCTGCCCCGGACGCCCCGTGGAAAACCAGCTGCGGCTATCCGCTGCTGACATGGACGAATGGCGCAGAGGTAAAGCAGACGGCCATCCCATTGGATGCACCCGGTCGAACGGTGCAGATCACTACGCTCACAGAGCCGGAGCTGCCCGCGCTGCTGCGCCGGAAACTGGCAGAGGGCGGCTGCGCGGGGGTGATCGTAAATACGGTCAAAAAAGCGCAGAAGATCGCGCAGCTGCTGCGGGAAAGCCTGCCGGACAAAGAGGTGCAGCTGTTCCATGCGCAGTTCCTGATGCCGGACCGCGCAGCACGGGAAGAGCAGCTGATGAAACGCATCGGCAAGGGCTCTTCACCGGAGCGCCGGAACGACCTGATCGTGATGGGCACACAAGTGATGGAGCAGTCGCTGGATATTGATCTGGATGTTCTTGTTACAGAGCTTTGCCCCATGGATCTGCTGTTGCAGCGCATCGGACGGCTGCACCGCCACCGCCGCAGCCGCCCCGCCCCTTTGCAGCAGGCCTGCTGCGCGGTGCTGGACACCGGGGAGGATGCCTTTGACGCGGGCAGCGAGGCAGTATATGGACAGTGGCTGCTCTGGCGTACCCGAAAGTTTCTACCTCGGAGCATCCGGCTGCCGGAGGAAATCTCTCCGCTGGTGCAGCGGGTTTACGGCTGGGAGCAGGAAACTCCCGGCGAGGCGCAGGGTGAGGAAATGCGCTGCGTATATGAGAAGACGCAGGAGAAAAAGAAAGCACACGCCGAGGCGTACCTTGTACCGCAGCCGGAAACGCACCGGCTGGTGCAGCTGAATACGCTGGACGACTGGATGCAGAACGAGGGCGCCCGCTCTGACCCGGCGGCGCGGGCAGCAGTGCGGGACGGCGACCCATCGGTAGAGGTGCTGGTAATGCAGCGCCGGGCAGACGGCGGCATCCACTTTCTGCCGTGGCAGGAGAGCGGCACTGCTGTAGCTGCCGACAGCCCGCCCCCGCCGGAAACAGCACTGAAGATCGCTCGGCAGAAGCTGCGGCTCCCGGCGGTGTTCGGCAAAGCGTGGAAGGTGGACAGGGTCATCCGGGAGTTGGAAGCAGACAACCGCAGCTGCCTTGCGGCGTGGCAGCTGTCGCCGCTGCTGCACGGAGAACTGATCCTGCTGCTGGATGAAAGCCTGACTGCCCGGCTTGCGGGCATGGAACTTTGTTATGACCGTGAAAACGGTCTGTATTACCAAAAGGAGGAGACGGATGAAGGAAATTGAATTCAACCTGCTGACCGAACCGTGGATACGGGTGCGGTTGCGGGACAACACAGTGCAGGAAGTGTCCCTGACCGAGGCGCTGGTGTCGGCGCAGGATTATGTGGACCTTGCGGGTGAGATGCCCACCCAGAACGCCGCCGTGCTGCGGCTGCTGCTGGCGGTGCTGTTCACCGTGTTTTCCCGGATGGATGCAAAGGGATGCCCCCGCCCGCTGGAGCAGAGCGATGATGCACTGGAGCGCTGGAGCGAGCTGTGGCAGCTGGGGCATTTCCCGGCAGAGCCTGTCCGGGACTATCTGGAGCAGTGGAAGGACCGCTTCTGGCTGTTCCACCCGACACACCCCTTCTGGCAGGTGCCGCAGGCAAAGATCGGCACGGAATACGGCGCGGCCAAACTCAACGGTGAAATGTCGGAAAGTGGCAATAAACTCCGGCTCTTTCCGCTGTATGCGGGGCAGAGCAAGGAGCAGCTGAGCTATCCACAGGCGGCGCGGTGGCTGCTATGCGTGAACGGCTATGATGATACCTCCGCGAAGCCAAAAGGAAAGGAACTTCCGTCCGTAGGAGCCGGGTGGCTGGGCAAAATCGGTTTTATTCAGGCACAGGGCGATAATCTGTACGAGACCCTGATGCTGAACCTGACGCTGCTGCGCGACGGCCGGGAATGCTGGGGCGAAAGCAAGCCCTGTTGGGAATTGGAAGCACCAAAGAGCGCGGAACGGACAGAAATTTGCTGTCCGGATAACCCGGCACAGCTGCTCACCCTGCAATCCAGAAGGCTGTTGCTGCACAGGACAGGGGAGAATGTGGATGGGTTCTGTCTGCTGGGAGGAGATTTCTTCCCCAGAGAAAACGTCTTTGACGAACAGATGACCATCTGGCGCATGATGCCAATCAAGAAAAATGAACCGGTGGTGTTTGTGCCCTGTCGTCATGACCCGGCCAAACAATTCTGGCGGGAGTTCCCGGCGGTCTTTTGTCAGGACAGCGGGCATCGACCGGGCGTTGTATGCTGGATCGAAAAGTTGCAGGAAAAGAGATTGAAACTTCTGGATCCTCGCAGAAAGGTACATTTCCGCATCTCCGGTGTCCAATATGGCGATAAGGACTTCTTTGTAAATGATTCTTTCAGCGACAGCCTGACCTTTCAGGCAGGGATTCTGGATGAGATAGGGTGCCCATGGCAGAGCCGGATCGTCAGAGAAATCGAGCGCTGTGAACAGACAGCGGCGCTGATCGGGCGTTTTGCACAGGAGCTGGCAATTGCCGCCGGTGACCGGAATGAAAACGCAGGCGGCGCGGTTCGTGCACAATTCTACTTTGCGGTGGACCAGCCTTTCCGGCAGTGGCTGCAGGCGATCGACCCGGAGCAGGACGACCCTGATGAGGCAGCGCTGCGCTGGCAGGCGTGGGCACGCAGCATCGCGGAAAAACTGGGAAAACAGATGGTGATGGAGGCCGGAAATACCGCCCTGAAGGGACACCGCATTGTGGTGGATAAAGACAAAAAGACCGAGCGCACCATCCTGTATACCTCGCCAAAGGCCTATAATCATTTCCGCGCAAGACTTTGGGAGATCTACCCCAAAACAGAACCAGGGGGAATTGTATGAAAACACAGGACGTCAAAATGTATGCGGCGCAGCAGCTGCACAGGCTTCAGGCTCTGCCGGACAACCAGCGGCGGGCAGAACTGGCAAAGCTGCGGCGCGGCATCGGCCATGCGCCCGGCGAGCTGCCGGAGCTGTGGGGAAGTTTTTTGCTGGAAATGCCGGAAAGCTTTCAGAGCCGCAGTGCGCCCTCGGCGGCAGAGTGGGCGGTCTACCTTGCCCTGACCCTGTATGCTGTGCATCAGCAGGGGAACGACCGCCCCATGAACTGCCCCGGCAACACGCTGGGGCGTGCGGTGCGGCAGCTGGCAGAGCGGAACAGTGCCGGACAGGACTGGACCGAGGCCAGTGTGCTCCGGCGCTTCAATGCACTGGCCACCGCAGAAGAAATCACCGAGATCAGCCACCATCTGCGGGGCATGATCCAGCTGCTGAGCGCGGCAAAGGATGGCGGCATCCCGCTGGACTATCCGCAGCTTGCGGCAGATCTGTATGAATTGCAATGCACCGACCCGCGGTATGCGCAGACCCCCGCCAATGTCCGTCTGCGGTGGGGACAGGACCTGTACCGCGACCCGAAGCCTGCACCGGAAGAGAAAGAAAAGGAGAACGGATTATGAATAAGCGCCTGTATGTTGATTTACACATTTTGCAGACCGTCCCGCCCAGCTGCATCAACCGGGACGATACCGGCAGCCCCAAAACGGCTGTGTACGGCGGTGTGCTCCGCGCCAGAGTTTCCTCGCAGGCATGGAAGCACGCCATGCGCGCAGCCTTTGCGGAGAATGCTCAGCTGGATGTGGGCAAGCGCACCAAAAAGGCAGCAGAACTGGTGAAGGAGCAGATCCTTGCACTGGCCCCGGAACTGGATGCAGACAAGCTGGCAAAGAAAGCGCTGGAGAATGCGGGCATCAAGAGCGACGACAAGGGCACCAAGGCTCTGTTCTTCATGAGCACTGCACAGGCAAAGGCATTGGCAGAACTGGCTGTGGAGGGCTCTGCGGATAAAAAGCAGTATCGGGATGCTCTGAAAGCAGCCCCCTCAATGGACATGGTGCTGTTTGGCCGTATGGTGGCAGATGACCCTTCTCTGAACTATGACGCTGCTGCGCAGGTGGCGCACAGCATCTCCACCCATGCCGTGCAGAACGAGTACGATTACTTTACTGCCGTGGATGACTGTCAGGCAGAGGACAACGCCGGTGCAGGCCATCTGGGCACGGTGGAGTACAACTCCTCCACCCTGTACCGCTATGCCACGGTGAACGTGATGGAGCTGGCCGGGCAGCTGGGTGCAGCGCAGGCCGCAGAAACGGTGCGGGCCTTTGGTGAGGCGTTCCTCTTCTCCATGCCCACCGGCAAGCAGAACACCTTTGCAAACCGCACTCTGCCGGACGCGGTATATGTGACCCTGCGGGAGGATCAGCCGGTGAACCTGTGCGGCGCATTTGAGCAGGCCGTGCCCCGCAGTGCGCAGGGTTACGCCGCGCCTTCCAAGGCGGCACTGGCGCAGTATGCGCAGCAGATGTACGGCAGCTTTGCGGAGGCCCCGGCGCAAAGCTTTACTGTGGGCAGCGGACTGGAGGTTCTGGCTCCGGCGCAGACGGCAAAGGCTATGCTGGACGCACTGGAAAAGGCTGTCCGGGATGCGCTTGCCGGAAATGAGGTGGGGTAATGGCAACGCTGTTGCTTCGGCTGGCAGCGCCTTTGCAGGCGTGGGGCGCGGACTCTAAATTTGAGACCCGCAAGACCAACCGGGAACCCACCAAGAGCGGCGTGATCGGCCTGCTGGCGGCAGCTCTGGGGCTGCGGCGTGACGAGCGCGAAGCACTGATCCGGCTGACCGGGCTGCGGTTCGGCGTCCGCGTGGAGCGGGAAGGGCAGCTGCTGGTGGACTACCACACGGCAAAGACGCAGGATGAAAAGACCTCTTATGTGACCTACCGCCATTATTTGCAGGACGCTGTGTTTCTGGCCGGTATTGAAAGCGAGGATGCCGCCCTTTTGCAGCAGCTGCAGCAGGCGCTGCTGCACCCGGCATTCCCGCTGTATCTCGGCCGCCGCTCCTGTCCGCCCACTCTGCCGCTCTGTCTGGGAGTACGCCCGGACAGCTTGCAGGAGGTGCTGCAAGCGGAACCGGCCCTGTGTCCGGGACGACAGAGCCGGATCCTGTTGGACGCCGACCCGCTGGAGCCGGGCACAGCTCCGCAGCGGGATGTGCCGGTGAGCTTTGACCCACATCACCGGCAGTACGGCTACCGCTCGGTACGGGAGCTTTGGCAGAAAGTGCCGGACAGGCCGGAGACTACGGAGCACGACCCGTTCCGGGAATTGTAAAAAGGGGGGCGAGAGAATGTATTTATCACGGGTAGAACTCGATCCCACTCGCCGCAGCACCATGGCTGCGCTGGCGGCACCGCAAAAATTGCATGGTGCAGTGGAAAGCGCTTTTGGAGGGGAACGCCGTCGCAGGCTGTGGCGGTTGGATCGTCTGGGAGAGCAGCTGTATCTGCTGCTGCTCAGCGAGGATGCACCGGAGCTATCCGGCGTGGTGGAGCAGTTTGGCACCGGAGCGGCTGCGGAGACCCGCAGCTACGACCCGCTTTTGCAGCGGGTGGAGCCGGGCAGTTGCTGGCAGTTCCGGCTGACTGCAAACCCCACCAAAAGCTGCAAAGACACCAAAAACCCCGCAGCGCGGGGAACCGTGGCCGCACATTGCACGACACAGTACCAGAAGCAGTGGCTGTTGGAGCGCGCTGCAAAGCACGGCTTTGCTCTGCGGGACGAGGGATTTACCGTGACCAGGGTGCAGTGGCAGCATTTTGCCAAGCACGGCACCCGGCCGGTGACCCTGCTGGCAGTGACCTATGAGGGCATTTTACAGGTGACCGATGCAGAACAGTTCCGGGCACTGCTGTGTCAGGGCATGGGGCGCGGCAAGGCCTATGGCCTTGGGCTGATGACCATTATGCGCGGAGGAAACTGAGATGGACGAGATGCCGGGCATGATTCGGCCGGACCTGCAGGCGCTGCCGCAGGTGAAAGACCGGATGACGTTTCTGTATCTGGAACACTGCACCCTTGGCCGACAGGACGGCGCGATCACCGTTACAGACTTTTCCCCGCATATGCGGGGGTGATCCCAAGATGTGCTGTGGCCTGAACAACGTCCTCAACTTTTCCCCGCATACGCGGGGGTGATCCGGACATCAAGAGAGCCGAAGCTGTGTACAAGCGCTTTTCCCCGCATACGCGGGGGTGATCCCCAGACCACCTTGACTGCTGAGATGTACCGCAACTTTTCCCCGCATACGCGGGGGTGATCCCCAGACCACCTTGACTGCTGAGATGTACCGCAACTTTTCCCCGCATACGCGGGGGTGATCCCAAGTACAACAACGGCAAGCTGCGCTGGCTCATGCTTTTCCCCGCATACGCGGGGGTGATCCCAGGCTGCGGTCATGGACAGCAGGCAGGTCATTCTTTTCCCCGCATACGCGGGGGTGATCCCCAGAGCCTGAAGTTCGCGGCTTCTCAGGAGCGCTTTTCCCGCATACGCGGGGGTAATCCTTGTTTGATGTCTGCTGCCGTGGCCTTTCCTGCCTTTTCCCCGCATACGCGGGGGTGATCCCCACGGAATCTGCTCGCCACAGTACACAAACGGCTTTTCCCCGCATACGCGGGGCTTACGAAAAAAGAGCCACAGGCTAAACTGAAAATGAAATGATGTTTCTGGAAAGGAGAACTCTCTAATTTTGGCACCCGCTCAGGCTGCTATTAAAAGCCCCATGAGACCGGGGACGGCAGTACGCCGTCCGGGTTCCATGGGGCTTGTTATTTGCAGGGGGAAGAAGCGGCGTTACCGCAGATCCCGCAGCCGGGAGGCGGGGAGATGTGTCTTCAGGCAGTCCCACACTGCGTCCCGCTCCTCGCCGTTGACAAGGTAGGCTTGGGTCTGCTGGACATAAAGGTACACGGCATCCGGGGTGCGGTAGGCCACGTGAAGGTCCTGCCACGGGTACTGGTGGCTGGGCTGGGGCTTGTCCTGTTCCCCGGCCATCCAGACGGAAAGGCCTGCATCGTCCAGCCGGAGGCGGTAGAAGGGCCGAGGGAGGCCCAGCTTCTGGATGGTGGTGCGCAGGTCCCGGAAGAAGGTGTAAAAGTACACCGCCGGGAGCCCCAGCGCCACCATGGCCAGCACTACCGCCAGCAGGGAAGCCCCCTCCAGCACTCCCACCTGCGACAGGCAGATGCCGGAGGACCCCAGCAGGATGGCAGCGAACAACAGGGGCCGCTGCCAGCGCTTTTGGTGGTGGAACAGGTCGAAGGAACGGAATTTCTGGAACGATTCGGCGTCCATGGTGACAGAGGTCGTAATGGGCTGCGACATAGACAAGCATCTCCTTTTTTAGTCATAGTACCATATTCTTTTCCGGCAGGCAAGGGAAATCTTGCACAAATGGCCCAAAACGTGGTAGAATAAAAATATCTATGGGGCAAAAAACAAGCCGGGGAGGGGAAAACCTTGCATCGACAAAGTACGCTGAAGCAGCGGATGGTGCTGTGTCTGACGGCATTTTTTGCCGCGCTGGCGGTTCAGATCGTTCTGAGCTTTTACCAGTCCGGCACGGTGCTGCGGGAGCTGGACGACCAGATGGGCAACTTCAACGCCATCAGTCGCTTTCAGAACGGGGTGGAGCGCAGCCTTACGGCGTTGGACGACTACCGCTGGGAGTACGGCGACACCGATGCGCTGCTGGCAGAGCTGGACAGTGCCCTTTCCGTTACCAATGCGTGGCTGTGGCGCATCAACGGCAGCCTGGACACGGTGAGTGAGGAGCAGTACCTGCTGTACAGTGCCGTCTGCACCACCTATGACAGCTACACCGCCCTTGTGGAGGAGCTGCGGGCTGAGATCGCCGCCGGGCAGGACGCTGCAGCGGCCCAGCTCTACTACGAAAAAGTCTCGCCCTGCGGCAGCTATCTGCGGCAGTACGCCCAGCAGCTGCTGAACACCGCCATCTCCGACGCACAGAGCACCTACACCACGGTGTCGGCCCTCAGCAGCCGGGTCAAGTGGGCCCAGACGGTGGTGGTGGGGCTGTGCCTTGTACTGGGTCTGGTGATGGCATGGTCCCTCATGCGGCTGCTGACCCCGGTGCAGGAGATGATCGGGGCATCGCGGGCCATCATCCGGGGGGAGCTGGAGACCCCGGACATCCCGGTGCCCCGGCAGGACGAGGTGGGCCAGCTGACGGACGCCTTCAACCACATGAAGCACTCCATGGCCCAGCAGGTGAACACCCTGCGGGAGAAAAACGAGATGGAACAGGCCCTGCACCAGCAGGAGACCCAGGCTCTGGAGCTGCAGAACCGCATGGAGCGCAGCCGGATGCAGCAATTGCGCAGTCAGATCGACCCGCATTTCCTGTTCAACACCCTGAACGTCATATTGCAGACGGCAGGGCAGGAAAAGGCCTACCGCACCCAGGCGCTGATCACGGCCCTGAGCCACCTGCTGCGGTACAGCCTGATGAGCAATGATGAGCAGGTGCCGCTGGCCCGCGAGGTGCGGATCGTGGATGAATACTACTCCATCTATCACGTCCGCTTTGGTGACCGTGTAAAGATGCGGTGGTGCATCTCGGATTCCATTGACCTGACCGAGACGATGGTGCCCTCGTTTATTTTGCAGCCCATTGTAGAAAATGCGTTTAAGCATGGGATTGCCCCCAAGGAAGAGGGCGGTGCAGTGCGCATCCGCATTACGCCGCTGCGGGAGCAGGAGTTGCTGCGGATCAGCGTGTGTGACAATGGTCTGGGCATTGAACCGGAACAGCTGGCCCGGCTGCAGGCGGGGCTGGCGGCCCCCGGCGACCGGTGGGAGCACATTGGTGTGTATAACGTGGCGGCGCGTCTGCGGCTGCTGGACAAGCGCTGCCGGTTCGAGGTGCGCTCACACCCAGGGCGGGGCACGGCGGTGAGCCTGTATCTGCCCCTTGTGGAATTGACAGAAGAGGAGGACTTGGATGATGATTCGCCTGTTGATCGCGGATGACGAGCGGCTGGAGCGGGAAGCGCTTGTGGAAATGGTGTCCCGGCGCTTTGAGCATGAGGTGGTGCTGGAGACCGCCGAAAATGGCCGCAAGGCTGCGGATGCCGCCATCCTGTGGGGAGCGGACCTCATTTTGATGGACATCGAGATGCCGGGTATGAGCGGTCTGGATGCTGCCCGCGCTGTGCTGGCCCAACGGCCCGGCTGCCGGGTCGTCTTTGTCACGGCCTACAGCCTGTTCCAGTACGCCCACGAGGCGGTGCATCTGGGGGCCTGCGATTATCTGCTGAAGCCGGTGGACCCGGACGAGCTGGAAGCCTCCATCCGCCGGGCCATCCGGCAGATCGAAACGGAGCGGAAGCTGGAAGCGCTGGCCCCGGTACAGCCGGAGCCGGAAGCTCCCACCGCCCCGGAGGCTCCGGCACCCGCCCACCCGGAAAGTGAGAACCAGCAGACCGCCCTTGTAATGGCCCACGTGCGGCGGTATCTGGAAGACAACTATATGTTTGACATCTCGCTGGACAGCGTGGGGGAGATCCTGCACATCAGCCCCGCCTACCTGTCGGCCCAGTTCAAGAAATACCAGAAGATGAACTTCCTGGACTGCCTGACGGAGCTGCGCATCAACGCCGCCAAGGAGCTGCTGAACGACCCCTTCCGCTCCTCGGCGGAGGTGGCCTCCATGGTCGGCTATGAGGACGCCAGCTACTTTGCCCGTGCCTTCAAAAAGCGCACAGGCGTCACCCCCACCCAATACCGGAAACAGGCCGCCAAGGCCGCCAAAGACCAGCAGGAGGCGGCACTGTGAGCCGGGCGTTTACCCGGCGGCAGGTGCTGGCGGCGGCCGCCGGAGCCATGCTGGGCTTTGGGGCCTGCCAGAAGCAGGAAACGGCTTCGGACAAGCCGGAGCTGGTGCTGCGCTACGCCGAGAACCAGCCGGAGGATTACCCCACCACGCAGGCGGCTCTGGCCTTTGGAAACCTGCTGGAAGAGCAGACCGGAGGCCGGGTGAAGGTGGCCGTGTACAGCAAGGGAGAACTGGGGGCGGAGATGAGCGTCATCCAGCAGATCCAGTTCGGCGGCATCGACTTTGCCCGTGTCTCGCTGAGCCAGCTGGCAGAATACATGCCTGCCCTGAACGTGCTGCAGCTGCCGTTCCTCTATCAGGATGCCGACCAGATGTGGCGTGTGCTGGACGGAAGCATCGGGGACGAGTTTCTGACCCGGCTGGATGCGATCGACCTGACCGGGCTTTCCTGGTTCGATGCCGGTGTGCGCAGCTTCTACACCCGCCAGAAGGTCACATGTCTGGCCGAGCTGCAGGGGCTGAGGCTCCGTGTGCAGGAATCCGACACCATGAGCATGATGGTCTCGGCTCTGGGGGCCGACCCGGTGCAGGTGGTGTACAGTCAGGTGTACGCGGCCCTGCACAACGGCCAGATCGACGGGGCGGAAAACAACTGGCCCAGCTATGAGGCCATGAGCCATTACGAGGTGGCGCCCTACTTCCTGCGGGATGAGCACACCCGCGTGCCGGAGATCCAGCTGGCCAGCATCCCGGCAATGGAAAAGATGGCCGCGCTGGACCCGACGTTTCCGGACATCCTGCGCAGCTGCGCGCGGGAGTCGGCGCTGATCGAGCGCACCCTCTGGGCCGAGCAGGAGGAGGGTGCGGAACAGGAGATGCTGGCCCGCGGCATTGTGGTCACTGAGCTTTCCAGTGAGGAAAAACAGAAATTCCGCGCTGCAGTCCAGCCCCTGTACGATCAGTTTGCGGACCAGTCGGAGCTGATCGCCCGCATTCAGAACAGTTAAAAATATCAGGAAGAATCCCAGTCGTTGGCAGGTATGCCCAAAGGCTGGGGTTCTTATTTGTGCAGGATGCACAGAAGTTGTTTTCACATTTTTTCGAAAAACAGGACATTTTTTGGAAGCCCTTGCTCTGACCAAGAAATTTTGCTAAAGTGTGAACAGTGAATGAACGACAGCACCGCACCTGTGCGGGAGGATGCTGCCGGAAGGAAACAGAAGAATATATTTCAGGAGGGTTTTACCATGAAAAAGATCTCTCGTCGCAGCTTTCTCGCCGTTGCCGGTGCAGCTACCGCAGCTGCTGCCCTGACCGCATGTGGCGGCTCTTCCAGCTCCACTGCATCCTCTGCCGCCGGTTCCACCGCCGCTTCTGCTGCGGGCGATGCCACCGCTGCTGCCAACGATCCCAAGGTCACCCTGGTCTACGCCGAGGTCAACCCGCTGGATACCATCGTCGGCCAGACCGCTACCCACTTCAAGGAGAAGGTCGAAGAGCTGACCGGCGGCTCTGTTGTCATCGATGTGCAGGCTTCCGGTGTTCTGGGTTCTGAGAACGACGTTCTGGACGCCATCCTGGGCGGCTCCACTTCCATTGATATGAGCCGTATCTCCGCTTTCGCACTGACCAGCTACGGCTGCAACAAGTCCAAGCTGCTGAGCATCCCCTTCACCTTTGAGAACCGCGCACACTTCTGGAACTTCGCCAACAGCGACCTCGCACCGGAGTTCCTGAACGAGCCCCAGGAGCTGGGCCTGCCCGTTCGCGGCATCTTCTACGGCGAGGAGGGCTTCCGCCACTTCTTCACCGTCAAGCCTGTTTCCGGCATCGCTGATTTCAAGGGCCTGAAGCTCCGCGTGTCCAACGACCCCGTCATGAACGGCATGGTCGAGAGTCTGGGCGCAAACCCCACCGTTGTTTCCTTCGGTGAGCTGTACAGCGCACTGCAGACCGGCGTTGTCGATGGCGCTGAGCAGCCCATCGCAAACTACAAGTCCAACGCTTTCCCTGAGGTTGCCAACAACCTGATCCTGGACGGCCACACCCTGGGCGCGATCCAGGCTGTTATCACCGATAACGCATGGGCAAAGCTGACCGAGAACCAGCAGGCTGCCATCATGGAGGCCGGTGCTGACACCCAGAAGTTCAATGCAGACCTGTCTGAGAGCGCTGAGAACAAGGTTCTGGATGAGCTGAAGTCCTCCGGCTGCAATGTGGTCGATGTTCCCGATAAGGCACCCTGGCAGGAAGCATGTGCCAAGGTCATCAGCGACAACACCTCCGATCAGGCTGAGCTGTACCAGAAGCTGCTGGACATGAAGGCATAAGCAAACGCGCCTTTTCCATGCAAAAATAAAATGGCCCGGCGGGGACAACGGGAAATCGGCCCGCTGCCCCCGCCGGGCTTTTATAGTAAAGGAGGAAACCTTATGCCGAAAATCTTTACCACATTGGATAAGATCAAGCCGGCGTACGACATCACCTATAAGGTGGTGTTGTTCATCTGCAAGATTTTGCTGATCCTGGACATCCTCATCACCACCATGTCGGTCATTGGCCGTTACGTCCCCTTTATCCCGGACCCTGCCTGGTCGGAAGAAGTCGTGCTGACCTGCATGAGCTACATGGCCGTGCTGAGTGCAGCGCTGGCCATCCGCCGCGGTGCCCACATCCGCATGACCGCCTTTGATGTCTACCTGCCCAAGGCAGTCGTCAAGGTGCTGGATATCCTGGCCGATGTTGCCGTGATGGTGCTGGGCATCATTATGATGGTGGTGGGCTGGAACTACGCTACCACCCTGGGCGGTCGCGGTTTCTACGTTTCCATGCCCTGGCTGAGCCGCTTCTGGATGTACTTCCCCGTGCCGCTGGCCGGTGTTGCCATGATCGTGTTCGAATTTGAGTCCATCTACAACCACATCAAGAGCCTGTTTGTAAAGGAGGAGAATTGATATGACAGTTCAGACACTGGCGATCCTTGTCCTTCTGGTCAGCTTCTTTGTGATGATCTTTCTGCGGTTCCCCATCGCATACGCCGTTGGCCTTTCCAGTGTGTTCTGCCTGATGGTGCAGGGCCAGGCCCTTACGGATGTCTGCCGTCTGATGGTCAAGGGCATTTCGTCCTTCAGCCTGATGGCCGTGCCCTTCTTCATCACCATGGGTGTGCTCATGGGCTCTGGCGGCATCTCTGAAAAACTGATCGCTCTGGCGGACGCCTGCGTCGGCTGGATGCGCGGCGGCATGGCCATGGTCAACATCGTGGCTTCCTACTTCTTCGGCGGCATTTCCGGTTCCGCCTCCGCCGATACTGCTTCCATCGGCTCCATTATGATCCCCATGATGGTGGATCAGGGCTACGATGCCGACTTCTCCACCGCTGTTACCATCACCTCCTCCTGCGAGGGCCTGCTGGTTCCTCCGAGCCATAACATGGTCATCTACGCCACCACCGCCGGCGGCATCTCCGTGGGCAGCCTGTTCCTGGCTGGCTACCTGCCCGGCGCTCTGCTGGCCATCGTCCTGATGATCGGCTCCTACATCATCTCCGTCAAGGAAAACTACCCCAAGGGCTCGCCCTTCAGCATCAAGGGCTTCATCAAGCAGCTTGGTACTTCCATCTGGGCGCTGGCTGCCGTTGTCATCGTTGTCTTTGGTGTCGTGGGCGGCGTGTTCACCGCCACGGAGTCCGCAGCCATCGCCGTTATCTACTCCCTGTTCGTGTCCGTGTTCATTTACAAGGGCCTGGATTGGAAGGGCGTCTGGTACGCTCTGGACGAGTGCGTGAACACCCTGTCCATCGTCCTGATCCTGATCGCCACCTCTGCGGTGTTCGGCAACTGCCTGACCATGCTGCATGTGCCCGATCTGGCCGCAAACGCCATCACCAGCGTGACCGATAACCCCTACATCATCGCCCTGCTCATTGATGTCATCATTCTGGTTCTGGGCTGCATCATGGATATGGCCCCCATCATCCTGATCGCTACCCCCATCCTGCTGCCCATTGCAACCTCCATTGGCATCGACCCCATCCAGTTCGGTATCATCGTGGTGCTGAACTGCGGCATCGGCCTGCTGACTCCTCCTGTCGGCGCTGTCCTGTTCATCGGCTCTGCCGTTGCAAAGCGCCCTATGGAAAAGGTCGTCAAGGCCACCCTGCCGTTCTACCTGTGCATGTTCATCGCCCTGGTGCTGCTGACCTTTATCCCCGACATCAGCCTGGCCATCCCCAAGCTGCTGGGCGGCTACGTCAGCCCCATCCCCAATCCCCTTGGTCCGGTGTTCATCCACTGATGTGCGTGTGAGCAAGTTTCTTCTCCTGAAACGATAACCTATCTGCAAGAGCCATTCTCACGGTGCGATTCCTGCGCCGTGGGGATGGCTCTTTGTTTGGCGATTTTTTTGCCGGAATCTCCAATTTTGCGGCCCTGAAATTGTGATATGATACAAAAATAAAATAACCTATTGAATAAATTGTGACAAAATGGTAATATAAGGCCAACAAATCGGGTGTATGGAAAGACCATCACTCGTATGGGTGCAGTGTGAAACTATTTTGGAGGATACGATTATGAAAATGTTCAAAAAGCTCATGGCTGTTGCGCTCGCTGGCGTTATGGCACTGGCAGTCCTGACCGGCTGCGGTACTTCTGTGAACGAGAAGGAAATCATTAAGATTTTCAATGATACCCTGAAGACTACGGCAGCAGAGCAGGCTATGACCGAGAAAGATGTTAAGATCAATTCGGTCAAGGCTGATTCGGGCATGAAGGAAAAGGCTCAGAGCGTTGCAAAGATTATGGCAACGGATGTCAAGGCAGACTCTACTTGGAAGACCCAGTTGGATGCAAAGTGGGATGAGATTAAGAAGGCTGTTGCAGGTAGCGATACCACCAATCAGTACATGGTTGGTTTTGCTCCGAAGGTAAAGTATGACAGCAAGCTGTACAACACGCTGGACAGTGGCATTGATGCACTTTCGATCATTAAGAATAGCAAAATCATCAATGTGAATGTTGATTATGAAGCAGTTGATGGCGCTGTTTCCCTGATCGGCTTTGCTGATGTCACCATCAATGGCGCTACCTATACGGTTGCTGTTATTAAGGTCCCCACCCAGAAGAAGGCATAACTTCGAATGACACCTTTTTAACTTGGGCATTGCAATAAGATTGAAAAACCTTGAACTGCACCAAATGAATCATTGAATCACACTCCTGCCCCGGAGCGAGCCATGCGGCCTCGCTCCGGGGCCTTTTGCGTTTGCAGTCACATCGGTGCCCGGCCCGGCATAGGCTGACACAGACCTTGGGGAGGAGGAGCCGGGCATGGAAGGACGAAAGCAGATTGCGGTGATCGGCGGCGACGCGCGGCAGGCGGCAGCGGGCCGGGCACTGGCGCGGGCGGGATACGCCGTCTGCGGGGCAGAACAGGTGGCCCTTGCGGATTATATTTTGCTGCCGCTGCCGCTGGATGAGACCCGCACACCGCTGGCGGAGCTGCTGCGGGCGGCAAAGCCGGGGGCACTGGCGCTGGGCGGCAGGCTCTCGGCGCAGGCAAAGCAGATCGCGCAGGAGGCCGGGGTCGAGCTGGTGGATTACTTTGCGCGGGAGGAGCTGACCATCCGGAACGCCATCCCGACGGCAGAGGGCTGCCTCGTCATCCTGCTCCGTCAGCGGAAGCGGACACTCTGGGGCAGCGGGGTGCTGGTGACCGGCTTCGGCCCGGTGGGGCAGGCGCTGGGGCCGCGTCTGGCGGCGCTGGGGGCCGACGTGACCATTGCGGCCCGCCGCCCGGCGCAGCGGGCACTGGCCGAAAGTCTGGGGCTGCGCAGCGTCCCGCTGGCGGCACTGGCCGGGGTGGCCCCGGCGTTTGATACGGTGGTGAACACCATCCCGGCGGTGGTGCTCACCGAGCCGGTGCTGGCGGCGCTGCGGCCGGGAAGCCTCATCGTGGACCTGGCATCCCGCCCCGGCGGCACCGATTTTGCGGCCGCCCGGCGGCTGGGGCTGACGGCGCTCCATGCGCTGAGCCTGCCTGCGGCCTGCGCACCGGAGACGGCGGGCGAATTTGTGGCGCAGACGGTCTGTGAGATCCTGCGGGAACGGGAGGGGAGTGCATGAACACGCAACATCGGGGCAGAGCTGCATTTGCGGTCTGCGGGAGCTTCTGTACGCTGGGCGCGGCAGCCGCGCAGGCAGAGCAGCTGGTGCGGCAGGGTTGGGAACTGCTGCCGGTCATGAGCTTTGCAGCGTCCCGGCTGGACACCCGCTTCGGGCGGGCATCGGAATGGAAAGAGCGGCTGGAGCAGCTGACCGGTCATCCGGTGCTGGACAGCCTGCAGGCGGTGGAACCGCTGGGGCCGAAGCGTCTGGCTGAGGCGCTGGTCATCGCGCCCTGCACCGGCACCACGCTGGCCCGGCTGGCGGCGGGCCTGTCCGACACGCCGGTCACGCTGGCGGCAAAAAGCCTGCTGCGGGTGGGGTGCCCGGTGGTGGTGGCCGTCTCCACCAACGACGGCCTGGGCGCATCGGGGGAGAACATCGCCCGGCTGCGCCAGCGCAAGCACTATTACTTCGTGCCCTACGGGCAGGATGACCCGGTGGAAAAGCCGCAGAGCCTGAAGGCGGATCTTTCGCTGCTGCCCGCCGCGCTGGAAGCGGCGCTGCAGGGGCGGCAGCTCCAGCCGATGCTGCGGATGTTCTGAGCGTTGCATTTCTCTTTTCAGCGGGGAAAAAGTGTGGTATACTAAAAAAGATCAAATTGACGATGGAGTATACCAGATGAAAAAACAGATCGCCGTGCTGTGTGCGGTGCTGCTCTGCCTGCTGACGGCCTTTGTGCCCGGCGCGGCGGCCGCTGCCCCGGCACTGACCACCACCGAAGCCTACTGCATCCTGGATGCGGACACCGGCCTGGTGCTGGAACAGCAGAATATGGACGAAGAACTGCACCCGGCGTCCATCACCAAGGTGATGACGCTGGGCCTTGCCTGTGAAAAAGCGCAGGGCCAATGGGAGGACGTCAAGCTGACCGTCAGCCACGAGGATGTCTACTCGCTGGCGGGCACGGATTCCAGCCACATTGCCCTGCAGGAGGGGGAAGCGGTCCCGCTGACGGATGCCCTCTATGCCACGATGATGGCCAGCGCCAACGACGGTGCGAACCTGCTGGCCGAATACTTTGGCGGCGGCACCATCGCCGACGGCGTGGCCGCGATGAACGCACAGGTGAAGGAACTGGGTTTGCAGCACACCCATTTCGCCAACCCGCACGGCATCAGCGATGAAGACCACTACACCAGCTGTTACGACATGGCGCAGATCCTGCGCTGGGCGCTGACCCAGCCGGGGTTCGAGACCCTCTTCACCCGGAACGAGATGTACACCATGGCCCCCACCAACGTCCAGCCGGTGACCCGGTACTTCCACCAGCAGGATAAAATGCGGGTGGCGTCCAGCCGGTTCTATATCCCAGCCATCCTGGGTTCAAAGATCGGCTACACCAACATCGCCCGGTACAGCTACGTCTGTCTGGCCGAGCAGAACGGCGTCCGGCTCATCTGCGTGACCATGCAGAGCAACATGAAGACCGATAAATACAACGATGTCCGCACCCTGCTGGACCATGCGTTTGCCACCTTCACCGGCTACACCGAGATCCCGGCGCAGGGCGTGACGGCCCAGCTGGAGGTCGTGGGCGGCGGCGATGCCATGGGCACCGTGACCGTCAGCGACCCCGGCGTCCGGCTGCTGCTGGCCAATGGCCTGACCGCCGAAAACGTCTCGGTGAGTCTGGAACTGCCCGAACGCTATATTTTGGGGGTTGACCCGGAGGCGTATGCGGTGTATACCATTCAGGGCGGTGGATCGCAGGAGTCGGCCAGTGTCCGTGTCAAGGCGAAGATCGAAGGGCTGGAAGAGGTCGTGGCGGCCAACGCAGACGTTTCGCTCCCGGCCTCCCGCAGCCTGAAAAAGACCGCAGGCGGGCTCATCGCCATCTCGCTGGGCAGCACCGTGCTGGCCGCCGTGGTGGTGTTTGCAGTCATCCGCATGCAGGCAAAAAAGAAAAAGCGAAAGCCAGGAAGTAAGCATTAATATGCGCAAAAGCCGCCAAGGCTTTTCCAAATAAAACAAAAACGATATTTTTCAAAAAAGAAAACAGAGAGGTAACAATTATGGGCAAGTTCACATTTACGCAGACCGAGATCCCCGGTGTCGTCGTCATTGAGCCGCAGGTGTTCGGCGATGACCGCGGCTATTTCATGGAGACCTATCAGAAGGACCAGTTCGCGGCAGCCGGCATCGACAAGGAATTCGTGCAGGACAACCAGAGCCGCTCCACCCGCGGTGTGCTGCGCGGCCTGCATTTCCAGAAGAACCACACCCAGGGCAAGCTGGTGCGCGTGACGAAAGGCGAAGTGTATGACGTCGCCGTGGACTGCCGCCCCCACAGCGCTACCTTCGGCAAGTGGGTGGGTGTGACCCTGAGCGAGGAGAACAAGAAGATGTTCTATATCCCGGAGGGCTTCGCACACGGCTTCCTGGTGCTGAGCGACGTGGCAGAGTTCTGCTACAAGTGCACCGACGTCTACGACCCCACCAGCGAGGGCGGCATCCCCTACGACGACCCCACCGTCAATGTGCAGTGGCCGGACTGCGGCTGCGAGCACAAGACCAGCGCCAAGGACAAGCTGCATGAATCCTTTGCTTCCCAGAAGTTCGAGTTCTTTGAAAAGTGGTGATCGCCTGTGGCAAAATTGAAAGGAATGCTCAACGGCTTCTGGCGGTACCGCTATCTGCTGTGGAACCTCGTCAGCCGTGACTTCAAGCTCAAATACCGCCGCAGTGTGCTGGGTGTGCTGTGGAGCGTGCTGAACCCGCTGCTGATGTGTCTGGTGTACTGGGCCGTGTTCAGCAGCCTGATGGATATGCGGGGCAGCGGCATCGACAACTTCCCGGTCTTCCTGATGTGCGGCCAGCTGCTCTTCAACTTCTTCAACGAGGCCACCTCGGCCAGCATGTCCAGTGTGCTCAGTGCGGCCCCGCTGCTCAAAAAGGTGTATATCCCAAAGTATATCTTCCCGCTGGAAAAGTGCTGCTTTGCCATGGTGAACTGCGTGTTCAGCTTCGTGGCGCTGCTGCTGGTGATGATCTTCACCGGGGCACCGTTCCACCTGACCCTCATTGAGGCCGTTTATCCGCTGGTGACCCTCTTCTTCTTCAGCCTGGGCGTGGGGCTTTTTCTGGCAGCGGCCACGGTGTTCTTCCGCGACATCATGCACATCTGGAGCGTCTTCATCACGGCGCTGCTCTATTTCTCCGCCATCTTCTACGACCCCACCCAGATGACCTTCTCCATCGGCGGCTTCAACATGCAGCAGATCATCAAGCTGAACCCGATGTACTGGTATATCACGGGCTTCCGCCGCACGTTGATGTGGGGCATCTCGCTGGATTTCAACATGTTCGCCGTCTGCGGCCTGTGTGCTGTGCTGTCCATGGTGGTGGGCGTCTGGATGTTCCGCAAAACGCAGGACCGCTTTGTGCTGCACATTTAAGGAGGGGAGAAAATGGAACCGATCATCAAAGTGGACAATGTTTCCATGTGCTTCAACCTCTCCACCGAAAAGCACGAGAGTCTGAAGGAATATCTGCTGGCCATGGTGCAGGGGCGGCTGCAGTACGATGAGTTCTATGCCCTGCGGGACGTGAGCCTCGACATCATGCCTGGCGATTTTTACGGTCTGGTGGGCCTGAACGGTTCGGGCAAGTCCACCCTGCTCAAGACCATTGCGGGCGTGTACAAGCCCACCAAAGGCAAAGTGACCGTCAACGGCACCATTGCGCCCCTCATCGAGTTGGGCGCGGGCTTTGACATGGATCTGACCGCCCGCGAAAACATCTACCTCAACGGCACGGTGCTGGGCTTCTCGCCCAAGTACCTCGACGAGAAATTCGACGAGATCGTGGAGTTCAGTGAGTTGCAGAACTTTCTGGATGTCCCGCTCAAGAACTACTCCTCCGGCATGGTGGCCCGCATCGGCTTTGCCATCGCCACCATCACCAAGCCCGACATCCTCATCGCCGATGAGGTGCTGTCGGTGGGCGACTTCCTCTTCCAGCAGAAGTGCGAGAAGCGGATGCAGGAGCTGATGGCGGGCGGCACCACGGTCATTCTGGTGTCCCACTCCATCGAGCAGATCGAGCGGATGTGCTCGAAGGTCGCCTGGCTGAGCCATGGCCGCCTGAAGATGAACGGCGACACCGAGACGGTCTGCAACGCCTACAAGGCAACGCAGCGCGGCGAGGCATAAGCGATGAATGTACGACTGAAACGCGCCAGAGAGCTGGCGGGCTATGCCGTCCAGCTGACGAAGGACGAGGGCCTGGGCACCATGCTGGTGCGGGGTGCGGGCTTCGTCCGGCGCCGCTGCTTTGGCAAAAAGGCCCGCTATCTGCCCGCCAAAAAGGTGCTGGAAGCCCAGCGCGCCGAACGGGCCGGGAAGACGGCAGACACCTGCGGCCTGCCGACCATCTCCATCCTGACGCCGCTGTACAATACGCCGGAACGATACCTGCGGGAATTTCTGGATTCCTTCCTTGGGCAGACGGCCCCCAATGGGGAGCTTTGCCTGGCCGATGCGTCCGATGCGGAACACGCCGGGGTGCAGCGGGTCGTGGAGGAATATCAGGCAAAGAATCAACGCATCGTATACAAAAAGATCGAAAACAGGGGCATTGCGGCCAACACGAACGCGGCCGCAGCCCTTGCTTCGGGCGAATATCTTGCGCTGGCCGACCACGACGACATTCTGGCCCCCCATGCGCTGTACACGATGGGCAAGGCCATTTTGCAGCTGCGGGCGCAGGGAAAGCCGGATGGCTTCCTTTACAGCGACGAAGCGCTCTTCTCCAAAACCATCCAGCGGCCCATCGTGGCGCATTTCAAGCCGGATTATGCCCCGGACTACCTGCTCTGCTGCAACTACATCTGCCATCTGGCCGTTTTCCGGAAAACGCTGTGGGAGGCCGTGGGCGGTGAGCGCCCGGCCTGCGACGGCAGCCAGGACCACGACCTCTTCCTCCGGCTCATCGAGCTGGTGGGCGGCGCGGCCCATGTGCCCCAGGTGCTCTATTACTGGCGGGTCCACGCCGGGTCTACGTCCGGCGGCACCGAGGCCAAGCCCTACGTGGCCGAAGCCGCGAAAAAGGCGCTGGCCGACCATCTGGCCCGCACCGGCCGGACCGGCACCGTGGAGGATGGGCTTTTCCCCAGCACCTACCGCGTGAAGTGGGACATCGAGGGCGACCCGAAGGTCAGCATCCTCATCCCCAACAAGGACCACACCGCCGATCTGGAAAAGTGCCTGCAAAGCATCTGGAAGAAGACGACGTGGGACAACTACGAGGTCATCGTCATCGAGAACAACTCCACCGACCCGGCGACCTTTGCCTACTACGAAGCGGCAAAGCAGCGGTACGACGGTCTGCGGGTCGTCACCTACCCGGAACAGGGCTTCAACTTCTCCGGCATCAACAACTTCGGCCGGAAAGCAGCTGCGGGCGAATACCTGCTGCTGCTCAACAACGATGTGGAAGTCCTGAACGGAGACTGGCTCACCGAGCTGCTGCGGCAGTGCGCCCACAAGGGCGGTGCCGCCATCTGCGGTGCTATGCTCTATTATCCGGACGATACGCTGCAGCATGCGGGCGTCATCACGGGTCTGGGCGGCTATGCGGGCCACAGCCATAAGTATAAACAGAAGGGCGGCAGCGGCTACCTGTTCCGCACCGCCACCGTGCAGGACTTCTCCGCCGTGACGGGGGCCTGCCTGCTGGTCCGGGCCAGCGTCTACGACGAAGTGGGCGGGCTGGATGAGCAGTTCGCGGTGGCCTTCAACGATGTGGACTTCTGCCTGCGGGTGCGGGATGCGGGCTACCGTATCGCCTGGACGCCCTATGCACAGCTGGTCCACTATGAGAGCAAGAGCCGCGGCGGCGACGAGAAAGACCCGGCCAAGGCGGCGCGGTTCGCGGCGGAACAGCAGCGGCTCTATGCCATCCACGGCAAAGAGGATATCCTGGACGACCCCTACTACAACCCCAATCTGACCCGCGACCGGGAGGATTTCTCGGAGAGCGACGATCTGCGGCGGCTGAAAGAGGGAACGGTGACCGTACGTTTTCGTGGAGGCGAAGCATGAACATCAAAGGCCATTTTGAGACCATCACCCGGCACAAGCTGCTGGTGATGAAATACTGCTTTGAATGCGG